>JACCDX010344368.1_pt1 | contig 147915 bp, 142 predicted proteins | sample 7449681 | NCBI WGS metagenome assembly JACCDX01 (sample SAMN15323450, study PRJNA562643) | freshwater metagenome | isolation source: river surface water | place: USA:Blue River Watershed | collected 2017-08-18
GAATAGCCCTCGTGCGGGCCGTGCACGTCTTCTGCAAGGAGAAAACTATGTCTAACTCAGACAAAGTCTGGCCAACGGGACTGACCGAGGCCGAATCGGAAGAGATTCACCGCAATCTCATCCAGGGCACGCAGATTTTCGGCATGATTGCCGCATTCGCCCATCTGCTGGCCTATATCTATTCACCCTGGCTCAAGTAAAGGAGATACATCATGATCTACTCGAAAATGTGGTGCGTGGTGAAGCCCTCCGTGGGTGTTCCCGTGTTCATTGCCGCTGTGGCCATTGCGTCCTTCAGCGTGCACCTGGCACTGACCCTGAACACCACCTGGGTGAAGAACTTTTTGAACGGTGGCTCCAAAGTGGTTGCAGCAGCACCCGCAGCGGACAACGCGGCCAAGAAGTAAGGGGTTGAACCCCGCAGAACGGCCAAGCGCGCAAGCGCTTGGCCCTTCCTTGCATGAGCAAAACAAACTCCAGTTGGTCCAAATCGCTGAGCAATCTGGCTCCCCGATTTCTGCCTTTTTCCGATGCCGCCAGCGATGATTTGCCGCTGTCGCGCCTGTTGCGTTTATCGCTGTTTCAAATTTCTGTGGGCATGGCCATGGTCATGCTCGTGGGCACCCTCAACCGCGTGATGATCGTGGAGCTCAAGGTGCCCGCCTCCTTGGTGTCCTTGATGGTGGCCTTGCCCTTGCTGGCCGCGCCGTTTCGCGCCCTGATTGGTTTCAAGTCCGACAACCACCGCTCCGAACTCGGTTGGCGGCGTGTGCCCTACATCTGGATGGGCAGTTTGCTGTTGTTTGGCGGCTTTTCCATCATGCCCTTCGCCCTGTTGGTTTTGTCGGGGGCTGGTCAGGCCAGCGAGGCCCCCGCTTGGGTGGGCCTGATCGGCGCAGGTGGAGCGTTTTTATTGGTGGGCATGGGCATGCACACGGTGCAAACCGCTGGCCTGGCCTTGGCCACCGACTTGGCCCCGCCCGAGAGCCAGCCCAAGGTGGTGGGCCTGATGTACTTCATGCAACTGGTGGGCATGATGGGCAGTGCCTTGATGCTGGGGCATTTGTTGGAAGACTACAGCCATGGCCAATTGATCCGCGTGGTGCAAGCGGTGGCCGTGATGACCTTGGCGCTCAATGTGGCGGCTTTGTGGAAACAAGAAGCCCGCAGCCGGTTGCGCAAACCCGGTACACCGGTCGAGCAAAGCTTTTCGCAGGCCTGGCAAAGCTTTTGCCAAGGCCCCAACACCTTGCGCCGCTTGCTCGCCGTGGGCTTGGGCACCATGGCCTTCACCATGGAAGATGTGTTGCTCGAACCCTATGGGGGCGAAATGTTGCATTTGAGCGTGTCCACCACCACCATGCTCACCGCCACCTTGGCTTTGGGGGGCTTGCTGGGTTTTGCCTGGGCATCCCGGGTGCTCTCCAAAGGCGGCGATGCCTATCGCATGGCCAGTTGGGGCGCGTGGATGGGCGTGCCCGCCTTTGTGGCGGTGATCGTGGCACCTTTTTGGGCTTCGCCCCTGTTGTTTGCGCTGGGTATTTTTGGGGTGGGCATGGGCGCTGGGGTGTTTGCCCACGGCACCTTGACCGCCACCATGCAAATCGCACCCGTCGAGCAAACCGGTTTGGCCATGGGTGCCTGGGGGGCCGTGCAAGCCACGGCCGCTGGCCTGGGCATGGCCTTGGGCGGGGTCATGCGCGATGGCGTGGCCCTGCTCAGCAACGCCTTTTGGGGCTACTCGTCGGTCTATCTGTTTGAAATCCTGTTGTTGGCATTGACGCTGTGGGCGATGCGGCCTTTGATCCGCAGGCCAGATCCGGCCCATTCACTTTCTGCATAATCACACCCCTCCCAACCCTGAACCCTACTTGCAAAGGAATCCCATGGAAGTCAAACACGTTCTCGTCCTGATGTACGCGGTCTTTTGTGTTTTCGTGTTGGCCAACTGGCTCAACCGCCCCAAAAACAAGCGCAAATAAATTGCCAGCGGGGGCCTGCCGCTCCCGGCTGAATTCAGCGCCGGGCAGCGCGCATCAGGCCCAGGCTTTCTCGCCCTGGGGCCCGATGGCTTTCATGCCGTTTGACGCAAGGCATTGCGGTCCAGTCTTTCGGTCTCGCGGCGTTCAAACAAATCCAACATCCAGGCCACGCGCTGGGGCATGGCGCGGTTGGGGAAATAGGCTTTGTGGCCCGATTGCTGGGTGGCCATTTGGCAACCTTGCACCAAACCCACAATGGCGGCCAAGGGGGCAGGGTGGTGTTCGGCCACCCGGATCCAGTGCACCTGGGTCCAGGCGCTGGCCAACAGCATGAGTTTGCGGGTGGTGCTCACCACCGTGCGCTTGTTGACCGAATCCAAACCTTCGCGCCGCAACTGGTGGCCGATTTCTGCATAAATCATGCTGGCCGCGCAAATCGCGGCGCGGCAGTCGGGTGGCAGTTCGGCAATGCCCGAATTGGCTTGCTTGTACAAGCGATCGGCCTCGTCGAGCAAACGGTTCACCACCTGCGCGATGGCGGGTGAGAAGTTGGGCTGGGCCAACCAGTCTTCAGGGTCCACACCGGCTTGCCGCAGCCATTGGCGCGGCAAATACAAGCGGCCAATGCGGGCATCGTGGCCCACATCGCGCGCAATATTGGTCAACTGCATGGCCACACCCAATTCGCAGGCGCGGGCCAAGGTGTCTGCGCTTTGCGGCCCCATGATCCAACTCATCATGGCACCCACACTGCCTGCCACCCGCGCACCATAGGCATGCAAGTCTTCGATGCTCTCGTAAGTGCGCCCACCCGCATCCCAGGCAAAACCTTCGATCAAGGCATCGAGCAAATGGCGTGGCAATTTGTGCTGCTGCACCAGCAGGCTCAGGGCATGGTCTTCCACATGGTCGTGGGGGGTGCCGTGGTAGATCGCATCCAACCGGGTTTGCAACACATCCAAGGGCGTGTCCAGGGCATGGGCCTCGTCCACCAAATCATCGGCCACCCGACAAAAGGCATACAGGGCAATGGCCGCGCTGCGCACGCGCGGGGGCAGCAAGCGGCTGGCTGCAAAAAAGGTTTTGGACCCGCCTTGCATCATGGACACACAGGCTTGCAGGTCTTGCGAATCAAAGTTGAGCGTTTGCGGCGTGGCCGGTGTGTGGGGCAGGGTGGGCTCGGTGGGGGCTTGCGCCAAATGTTCAGACTGCGACATGGGGCACCACCGTTTCCAAAGCTTTGGCCGACATGAGCACACCGGGCACGCCCGCGCCCGGGTGGGTGCTGGCCCCCACCACAAACAATCCCGGTACATCTTCGCTGCGGTTGTGCGGCCGAAACCAAGCGCTTTGCAGCAGCAAGGGCTCCAGGCCAAAACCGGCACCTTTGTAAGACCACAAGCGGTCTTGGAAATCCTGCGGTGTCGTCACCTTGGACGACACGATGCAGTCTTGCAAGCCGGGCAAAACGGTCTCGTGCAAAGCCTGGGCAATGGCGGCGCGGTAGGGCTCGGCTTGGGCGGCCCAATCGGTGCCGCTGTCCAAGTGGGGCACGGGCGAGAGCACATAAAAGGTGTCGCAACCCGCTGGTGCCAACGAGGGGTCGGTGGCGGTGGGCCGGTGCAGGTACAGGCTGAAGTCTTGGGCCAAGTGGTGGCGTTTGAAGATGTCTTGCAGCAGTCCTTGGTAGCGCGGGCCCAACACCATCATGTGGTGCGGCACATCGTGGAACTGGCGCGATGTGCCAAAGTACCAGACAAACAAGCCCATGGAATATTTGCCGTTGTCGATTTTGCGGTCGGTCCAAACCCGCCGGTGCTCAGGGGCCACCAGGTGCTTGTAGGTCCAGGCCGTATCGGCATTGCTGACCACGATGTCAGCGGGCATGAACTCCCCTGACGCGAGTTGCACGCCACAGGCCCGCCCGTTTTCAATGCCAATTTGGGTGACCGGCGCGTTGCAGCGGATGTGCACACCGCGCCCCTTGAGCAAATTCACCAAGCCTTGCACGATGGCCCCTGTGCCACCCATGGCCGAATGCACGCCCCAGGTGCGTTCCAAGGAATTGATCAGGGCATAGGCGCAGGTCACGGCAAACGGGTTGCCGCCAATCAGCAAGGGGTGAAAACTCATGACGATGCGCAATTTTTCATTGCGAAAGTGCTTCGCCACCAAGCTGTACAAACTGCGCCACGCACCCATGCGCATGAAGTCGGGAATGGCGGCCAACAAGTCGGTAATCTTGTCAAAAGCCATGTCGCCCATGCCTTCAAAGCCCAGGGTTTTGCAGCGTTCAGCATCTTTCAAAAAACGCTCATAGCCGGGCAGGTCGTCGGGGTCAAAGCGGGCCACTTCGGCCCGCATGTGGGCTTCGTCACCGTTGTAGTCAAACCAAGTGCCGTCATGGAAACGCACCCGGTAAAAAGGGTCCATGGCCACCAGCTTCACATCATCGGCAAAGGTTTTGCCGCACAAGGCCCACAACTCTTCCAACAAAAAGGGCGCGGTGATGATGGTCGGCCCCGCATCAAAGGTGAAGCCGTCTTGCCGGTGCACATAGGCGCGGCCCCCGGGCGCATCGAGTTTTTCCAGCACCTGGACCTGATAGCCCTTGACGCTCAAGCGAATGGCCGCGGCCAGCCCGCCAAAGCCGCTGCCAATGACCACGGCTACCGGTCGCTGTTGTGCTGGGCGCGTTGCGGGGCCGACAGGCCCTTGCACGGCAATGCCGTTGTCAAAACCTTCGGTGCGAAATGCGTTCATGAAGGTCTTTCAGGGGTGAGGGTCAAGGCGGGTTCAGGGGTTTGGCCCATGGCCCAGCCCCACAGGCGCTCCATCGGCCAAGGAAAAACCATGATCAGGTGTTCCACAATGGCCAGCCCCAGCAAGGTGGCCAACATGACCCAGCCGGTGGTGATGGCCACCGCCCCTTGTTGGGCCAGCCAAACCAGCCAGAACCAGGTGCCCATGGCCACCCCCATGGAGAGCACAAACCACAGGGTCATGGGCCGGGTGCGGAAATAGCTGGCCAAGTACATCAAATGTTGGGGCAGGTACTGCGCGCCGTTTTGGGGCACGCCAAAAAACAAATTGAGCTTGGCCGATAAGCGCATGCACCACAGCAAGGCGTAGGTGCAGATGGCCACATGGTTGCGCTGGTCTTGCTGCATCCACCACAGGATGGCGAAGTTGGCCAGCAAGGCCAACTCGTGGTAGAGCATGACCTGCACCGATTGCACAAAGCGTTGCCAACCTTGTGCGCCCGCATCCAGGGGGATTTTGCGCGGGCCGGTGATCCAGCCGGTGAGAAAAGTCAGTTCATGCCAGCCCCACATGAGGATCACACTGCCAAAAGCCAGGTAGGCGTTGAGCACGCTCACCTCGCGCATGCTGTGGGCCACACCCCAAAAACTCAAGCCCAGCAAGACGGTCCACACGGCCAAGCTGAAGCGAAAACTGCGCGGATTCAATCGATCAAGCCACAAAATCACGCCCGTGCCAAGCCACCAGCACATGGCCGTGAAAATGCAAGCCCAAACGACTTCATTCACCATGCAGGTTCCATGCGCACTTGGGGCGACAGGTCTTGTTCAATCACCGGCATGCAGTACAGGCGGACAAAGGTGGCCAAGGCTTTCACCGCGCAAACGCCTTGTTGCAGTTTGCCGATCACGCCACCACGGGCTTTGGCTTTTTCCATCGCTTGCGAGATCTCGAACAAGCGCTCCAGCCCACGGCGGAAAGCCGGGTTGTCGGTGTCCAGGGCCAGGGGGAAAACTTGTTTGGTGATTTCGGTGGTGATGCGAAACACCTGGTAGTCGTATTCGCTCGAATCCAGGCCCATGGCGTTGTGCAACATGGGGCGGGTGTGGTCGCGCACGTACATGGTGGCATACACGGCCAATAGGAAAAACCGAATCCACAATTTATTGGGCCCGCGCAACAGGTGCGGGTTGGCGCGCATGATCAGTGCAAACGACTCACCATGGCGAAACTCATCGTTGCACCACAACTCAAACCAGCGAAAGATGGGGTGAAACCTTTTCTCGGGGTGTTTTTCGAGCTGGCGAAAAATGGTGATGTAGCGGGCGTAGCCAATTTTTTCCGACAGGTAGGTGGCGTAGTAAATGTATTTGGGCTTGAAGAAGGTGTATTTCTTGGTGCGCTTCAAGTTGCCCAGGTCAATGCCCAGGTTGAAGTCGCGCAGCGACAGGTTGATAAAGCCCGCATGGCGCGATTCGTCGCGGGCCAAATAGGTCATCAGCTTTTTGATGTCGGGGTTGCTGACGTTTTTGCGGATCTCGTTGTAGAGCACGCAACCCGAGAACTCAGAGGTCAAGGAGCTGACCAAAAAGTCCATGAACTCTTGGCGCATTTCGGGCGATAGCGTGGCCATGCCAGCGGCCACTTCATCGGCAAAAGCGGCATCACGCTGGAAATGGTCGTGGTTGTTGTCGCCCTCGTACTCGGCCATCATTTGGTCCCACTCGGCGCGCACCGGCTCGACATTGATGCGGTCCATGGCGGCAAAGTCGGTGGTGTAGAAGCGCGGGCTGATCAAATCGTCGTGCACGGCCTTTTTGTTGGCATCTTCAGCGGTTTCAATCGTGTGGACAGCGCTGGCATTCATGGCAGGTCTCCGGTGCGGTTAATGGGGTTGATGCGCTCAGCGTTGGCGGTTGTCAAGGCCAGCCAAGCGCAAATTGGCAAACAAGGCGGCATTGCTGGGGCCAAAGGACTCCAGGTCAATGCGCTGTTGGGTGGTGGGGTCGAGCAGGGTCAGCCGCCCATCGGTGCGGCCGATCAGCAAAAAAGGGGCAGCGGCACCGATGCTTTCGCGGTGGCGTTCGCGGGCCAAGGCGCGCAAAGTGCTGCGCAAAAAACCTTGTTCACCGGAAAAGCGGGCCACTGTTGCGCCGCTGTCGGCATCGAACACGGCGATGTCGCCATCGGGCAGGTCTTTGAAGTGCAGTGCCCGCTGCCACTGGATGGCGGCATCGGGTGTGCGCGGGTCCAGGCCGGACCAACGCGCCAGGCCCACCGCCACCAGCACCGACAACAAGACCACCCCCATCCAGGCCATGGGCCGAGACAGATTGGGCGGGTGGGGCGCGGGGGCGGTGTTGTCCATGGGGCTCATGCCATCAGGCCGCCGTGGTTGTGGGCCAGGTCGGCAGCCGGTGCGGGCGCTTCGCCCAAATTCAGGCGTTCATCGGCGCGTTCGGCCCGCCACAAATCCAGCAACAGTTGGCCCACTTGCGCGCATTCGGGCAAGCAGCGCAGGGTGGGTTGGGGATGGCTGATGTGCCAGGCCCGCTGGTGCGGCCACAGGTGGGCCCAGCCAATGCGGTCTTGTGGGTACAAGGCCAAGGCGATATCGCCGCGTCCCTGCCAATAGGCTTTGAGCGAAGCCCCGGCGATGCGCTTATAGGGCAGGTTAAAGGTCAGGGTGAGCACGATGCCAATGCGCATGACCACGCGTTTGTTGGTCAAGGTGTAGAGCGTGGTGCTGGCCGAAAACCAGGCCGCGCCCAACAACAAGCCCAAGGCCAGGGCATACAAACCGCCCGCCACCCACAGGGGTTTGAAATCCATGTCTGACCAGGATCTCCAACCCGCGCCACTCTCAGGCGTGGCCAAGTTGATCCCTTGGATCAACAACATCACACCAAAGTAAATGGCAATTTTGGGAACATGAAACGCATGCGCGGCCAAGCTGCGCCAATCGGGAGCGCCTTGCCAAACCACGTGCTCGTTGGCGGGCAAGGCGCTGGGCAGGCCGGGTGCGGCCTCCCATTCGTGCTCGTGGGTGGCTTTCATATCAGGGGTTCCTGGCGCTCAGGGGTGGCGTACAAAGTGCCCGCACCGTAATAAGCGCAGATTTTTTCTTCTTCCAGCAAGGTGATTTGCTCTTGCGACTTGGTTTGCGGCACATTGGCAAATTGGTGGGCCAAGATGGCTTGCACATGGGTGCCGTCTTTTTTGATGCGTGCAAACGTCATGGGCAGCAGTACCCGCTTGTCTGAGCCCGCCAGTTGGATCTCGGCGTAGCGAAACATCATTTCCATGCGGTCGACCCATAAATCGCACACCGTGCCTGCGATTTCTTTGTCGGCACCCCACACCGGCAGGCCACGCGGGTCATTGTCTTGATGGGCCACCGAATGGTCAGCGGCCACGCGCAAGGGCACGATCTTGGGGTGTCCATGGGGGTCCATGTCGGGGGTGTCGGCACGCATGGCCCAAGCACCGGGGCCCACACCGGCCAGCAAGGGGTCGCCCACGGGCTCGAGCGGTGCACCGTTCCATCCGTGGGTGGGTTGTGCGCTGTATTGACCGTCTGGGCGGGCCAGGTCGGGGGACAAATAGGTGTGGCCGTCTTGGGTTTTGAAGGCCTTGGGCTCTGGCACGGGCGGCCAGCCGTCGATCTTGGGTCCGTTTTCACGGCCCGAATCCATCGGGTAGCCCTCGCGGTGGTTTTCCCGCAAGAGGTAATAAATCAAGCCCGCAAAAAATGCCCAAAACATGTACAAAACGATTTGGGCCACATCGATGTACTGTGTGATTGCGCCTGTTTCCATACCAGTGCTCCTTCTAAAAAATATCGAACATCAGCCGGGCAGTTGGGCCAGGCCAAAGGGGGTGGAAGATGTGTGGCCGGGTGTGCTGGCGCGCGAGCGGCTGCCGCGCAACATGGGCCCCAAGGCCACCAGCACCACAAACAACAAATAAATTTCCAGGTGATAGACAAAGCTGTAGGCGGTGATGGGCGAGACCAAGGCTTCGCCCATGGCACCCGACATGGCCAAGACCGAAATGCCGTCGCGCAAAGCGCCGCCCACCGCCATGGCCGCACCGGCACTGGTGGCTTGTACCGCGCCCCAGGTACCGACCACCAAACCACTGAGCCGACCGCCGTCCACGGCATGGCCCAGGCCCATGGCCGTGACCAACATGCCCACCGAGAACAAACCGCCGCTCATGCCAATCAAAAACACACCGCAGCGAAACAGCCAGGTGGCTTGCAGCGGGCCCGAAAAAATCACCATGGCAAATGCGGGCAAACCCAGCAGCACGCCCAAACTGGCCAGCCGACAGGCATGCACCCCGGCGGTCAGCCAGCGGGCCGACAACATGAAAGCCAACAAAGCACCGCCTGCGCTCAAAGCCGTCAGGGCACTGGTCATGCCCACATCGAGTTGCAAAATTTCGGCGGCATAGGGCTCCAACACTATGTCTTGCATGTTGAAGGCAAAGGTGCCCAGGCCCAGGGTCCACAAAAAGCGCCGCATTTGCGGTTGGGTCATCAGGGTGCGCCAGCTTTGCGAGAAACCACCGGCCTGCCTTTGGCCGCGCTTGGTTTGGCGCGCCTCTTGTTTCCAAAGCGACATCAGGTTGAGCACCGCCACCACCACGGCACAGCCTTGCACCATTTGAATGAGTTTTTGCGGACTGAAGTTGTCTAAGACCAGCCCGAACAAAGTGCTGCTCGCCATCATGCCCACCAGCAGCATGCTGTAGAGCAAGGCCACAACGCGCGGGCGCTTCTCGGGGGTGGCCAGGTCGTGGGCCAGTGCCATCCCAGCGGTTTGGGTGACTTGTATGCCTGCACCCACCAGCACAAAGGCCAAAAATGCACCGATTTGGCCAACCCAGAGGTTGGCGCTTTCGGGTTCGGACAGCAGCAACAGCGCAAACGGCATGATGGACAAACCGCCAAACAGCAACAAGGTGCCGGTCCACAAAAAGGGGATGCGGCGCAAACCCAGGGCCGAGGGATGGGTGTCGCTGCGGTAACCGATGAGGCTGCGCAGCGGGGCAAACACCATGGGGATGGCCACGGCCAGGGCCACCCACCAGGCCGATACCTGCAACTCGACAATCATCACCCGGTTGAGCGTGCCCACCAGCAAAGCGGTGACCATGCCGATCACCACCTGGAACAGCGACAGGCGCAGCAAGCGCGCCATCGGCAGTTCGGGCGTGGCGGCATCGGCAAACGGCATGAAGCGGGTGCCGTAGGCCGTGAGCCAGCGTGGGATGGGAACGCGAAATTTCATCGGCGCACCCACTCCCAGGCTTGCGAGGTGTAGAAACCGCTGGACACGCGCTGCATGCGCGCACCGGACCAAGATTGCAATGGGCTTTGGCCTTGCATTTGCCGCAGCAACTCGGCATGGGCCACCGGGGTCAGCGAAGGCGAGCGGTCGCTGCGCGGGAACCAACGGCCTGCGCTGTGCATCAAGGCCAGCATCGGTGTGCGCGGTGCAAAGGTGAAGGCCATCGAGTGGCGGGTGCGTTGGGCCAGACCGGCCAGGGCATGGGCAATTTGATCGCTGTCGTAGTGGATGAGCGAGTCCATGCACACCACATGGTCGAACTCGCCCAAATCGGGGCTGAGCATGTCGCCCGACAAAAACTGCACCGATCCGGGCAGGTGGGGGTGATCGGCGGCCATGCGCTCGGCGGCCAAGTTGACCAAGGTGGGCGACAAATCAATCGCCACCACATCGGCCCCGCGCAGCGCGGCTTGCAAGGCCAGGGCACCCGTGCCACAACCGGCATCGAGCAAGCGCAGGCCGTGCATGTCGGCGGGCAGCCAAGAGAGCAGGGTTTCGCGCATGCTGTCGCGCCCGGCACGCACGGTGGCGCGGATGCGGCCCACGGGCTCGTTGGAGGTCAAGCGGGCCCAGGCATCGGCGGCGGTGCGATCGAAGTAGTGTTCGATCTGGCTGCGGCGTTGTTGGTAGGCGGTGGTGTTCATGGTGTGCAGGCCTGGGTGTCAGTCAAAACCCAGCAGGTCAAAAATGTCGCGGTCCTTCATCGGCACCGAGGGCAGGGGGTCTGCACCCAGCCACAGGGCAGCGGCCAGTTGCAGGTATTCGTCTTGCACGGCTTTCACCGCTGGGGTGGCCTCGAGTTCAAACAAGGTGCACTTTTGCAAGCGGCTCTTGCGGATCTCGTCGAGCATGGGGAAGTGCGCCATGGTTTTGAGGCCGGTGACCGCGTTGTATTTGTCGATCTGGTCGGTCGCGTCGCTGCGGTTGGCGATCACGCCACCCAGCCGCACGTTGTAGTTTTTGGCCTTGGCCCCAATCGCTTGCACGATGCGGTTCATCGCAAAGATGGAGTCAAAGTCGTTGGCGGTGACGATCAGGGCGCGGTCGGCGTGTTGCAGCGGGGCGGCAAAACCACCACACACCACGTCGCCGAGCACGTCAAAAATCACCACATCGGTGTCTTCGAGCAGGTGGTGCTCTTTCAGCAGCTTGACGGTCTGGCCGACCACATAGCCGCCGCAGCCGGTGCCTGCGGGCGGACCACCAGCTTCCACGCACATCACACCGTTGTAGCCCTTGAACACAAAGTCGTCGAGGCGCAGCTCTTCGGCATGAAAGTCCACGGTTTCGAGCGCATCGATCACCGTGGGCATGAGCTTTTTGGTCAGGGTGAAGGTGGAGTCGTGCTTGGGGTCGCAGCCAATTTGCAGCACGCGCTTGCCCAACTTGCTGAAGGCCACCGACAGATTGGACGAGGTGGTGCTCTTGCCAATGCCGCCTTTGCCATACACCGCAAAGACCTTGGCCGTGCCGATCTTGACGGAGGGATCCATCTGGACCTGCACACTGCCTTCGCCGTCTGCGCCGCGGCTGCGCTGGATGCTTGACACCGGAATGCTGGTGGTTTCGATCATGCGGGTAGTCCTTCTTGTATGCCTTCGAGGCGGTCTTCGAGCTCTTCACCGGCCCGCAGCAGGGCTGACAGGGTTTCGGCATCGGGTTGCCAGTATTGGCGGCGGGTGGCTTCCACCAAGCGATGGGCCAATTTGGCCGATGCGGTGGGGTTGAGTTGGGCCATGCGCTCGCGCATCGCCGGGTCGAGCACAAAGGTTTGTGCCAACTGCTGGTAGACCCAGGGTTGAACTTGCCCGGTGGTGGCCGACCAACCCATGGTGTTGGTGAGGTGGGCTTCGATTTGGCGCACGCCTTCATAGCCGTGTTGCAGCATGCTTTCATGCCACTTGGGGTTGAGCATGCGGCTGCGGGTCTCCAGCGCCACTTGCTCGGTCAGGCTGCGCACCACGCCTTCGCCCTGGGTTTGGTCGCCAATGAAAACCGGTGGGGCCTCGGCACCATTGCCATCGCGCTGGTGCTTGGCTTGCAGCACGGCACGGCTGATGCCGCCCAAGGTGTCAAAGTAGGTGTCGATGCTGGTCACACCGAGTTCCACCGAATCCAGATTTTGGTAGGTCAGAGAGACGCTGGCCAGCGCGCTTTGCAGCACCGCCGTGTTGCGCACCGGGCGGCCTTCGCGGCCATAGGCAAAACCTTTGCGCTGGGTGAAGGCGTCGCCCAATTCGTTTTCGTTTTCCCAGCAGCTGCTGTCGATCAGGTGGTTGACGTTGGCACCATAAGCCCCCTCGGTGTTGCCAAACACCCGCAGCGATGCGTCTTCCATGGTGCTGCCCGCATGCTCGGCCATGTAGGCCAGGGCATGTTTGCGGATGAAGTTGTGTTCCACCGGTTCGTCGGCGCTGGCGGCCAAGAAAGAGGCCTCAGCGAGCAAGCGAATTTGCATGGGCAGCAGGTCTCGGAAAATGCCCGACAAGGTCATGACCACGTCAATGCGCGGGCGACCCAAGGTGTCCAAGGGCAACAAGCTGGCACCGGCCAGCCGCCCATAGCTGTCAAAGCGGGGCTGTGCACCCATCAACGCCAGGGCCTGGGCCAAAGGGCCGCCTTCGGTTTTCAGGTTGTCGGTGCCCCACAACACAATGGCCACGGTTTCGGGCATGGCTTGGTGGTCTTGGGCATAGCGGGCGAGCAACTTCTCGGCTTGCTTTTGCCCATCGCGCACCGCAAAGGCCGAAGGCATGCGAAACGGGTCCAGTCCGTGCAGGTTGCGGCCCGTGGGCAAGACATTGGGGTTGCGGATCAGGTCGCCGCCGGGTGCGGGCTGCAAATAGCGGCCATCCAAGGCCCGCATCAGGCCTTGCATTTCATGGTCTTGGCCCAGCAGCTCGTTGGTGCGCACCAATTGGCGCAAGGACTCGGCCAGCGCTTTGTCGGTGGCGGGCTGGCCCAGCTTGGCGCTGAGTTGCGCCGCACTGGCCCCATCGACCAGGGATTCCATCCACTCGGCTTGGTCTTTGAGCGCGCTCAGGCCCATGGCATCGGCCATGACCTGCAGGGTTTGTAAACGCTGGCTGCGGGTGGGGGTCTGGCCAATGACGTGCAAGCCCTCTGGGATGAGGGCGTATTCCAACTCCAGCAATTGGTTTTGCAGCGACTCGATCCACGGCGCGTTGCTGGTGTCTGTGGCCGGGTCAAAGGTGCTGGGGACCGACAGGTCGATGGAGCGTGCCTGCTCATGGATGAGCTCGGTCAAACCGGCGCGGTCTTGCGCTTGGTCAGGCCCCATTTGCTGCCAGCGCTCGATCGACTGCTGCAAATTGACCAACTCTTTGTACAGACCCGAATGGGTGAGCGATGGGGTCAGGTAGCTGACCAAGGTGGCATTGCCCCGGCGTTTGGCCAAGGCACCCTCTGAGGGGTTGTTGGCGGCGTACAAATACACATTGGGCAATTCGCCAATCAGCCGGTCGGGCCAGCATTGGGCCGACAAGCCGGTTTGTTTGCCCGGCATGAATTCCAGCGCCCCATGGGTGCCAAAGTGCAACACCGCGTCGGCGGCGTAGTCTTCGCGCAGGTAGCGGTAAAAAGCGCTGAAGGCATGGGTGGGCGCGCAGCCGGTTTCAAACAGCAAGCGCATCGGGTCGCCTTCGTAGCCAAAGCCTGGTTGCACGGTGACCACCACCTGCCCGAAGGCCGCGCCCAGCACAAACAAGGACTGTCCGTTGGTCAGGTGCTTGCCCGGTGCGCTGCCCCATTGCGCCTCGATCTCGGACAACCAGCGTTCGGTTTTGACATGGTGGTTGACATCGATGGCGTGCAGCACATTGGCCTGGGTGCCGTATTGGCTGGCATTGCCTTGCAACAGGCGCTGGCGCAAGTCGTCCACGCTGGCGGGCAATTCGACCTGATAGCCCTCTTGCGAGAGCCGCTGCAAGGTGTTGAACAAAGACTGAAACACCGACAAATACGCCGCCGAGCCCACGCTGCCCGCGTTGGGCGGGAAGTTGAACAACACAATCGCCAGTTTGCGTTGTGCCCGGGGCTTGTTGCGCAAGCGCACCAGGCGCTCGACCCGCGCGCTCAGCATGTCGGTGCGTTCGCTGCAGGTGAACATGTCTTGGCTGCGCGGACCGGTGGGGAAGGTGCAATGCTTTTCGCACCCGCTGCAGGTTTGACCGGCCGGGCCGGGGCGGCCGCCATACACCATGGGCAAGATGGAGCCGTCGAGCTCGGGAATGGCCACCATGATGGTGTTTTCCACCGGCAGCAGGCCACGGGTGGAATGGCCCCATTGCTCGATGGACTGAAACTCCAGCGGATGGGCGGCGATGTAGGGTACATCGAGTTCGCGCAAAGCCACTTCAGCGGCAGAGGCATCGTTGTAAGCCGGTCCACCCACCAAGGAGAAGCCCGTCAGCGACACCAGTGATTCGATCTGGCCGACTGTCCCGGTGCCTGTGCCGGATTTGAAATACCGGTCCATGGCCGGGCGCGCATCCAAGCCGCTGGCAAATGCGGGGATGACCCGCAAGCCGCGCGACTGCAAGGCCGTGATGACCGCGTCGTAGTGGGCGGTGTTGCCCGCCAACAGGTAGGAGCGCAGCAGCAGCAAACCCACGGCGGGCTTGTCTTTGAGGCCGTGGCCGGGCAGGTCGCTCAGGTGCTCGCTGATGCGGTTTTTCATTTGCGGGTGGTACAGACCCACCTCGGGGTATTCGATGGGGTCTTCCACCTGCACCAAGGCCCGCAAGGGCTCGCGCGGCCCTTGGGCATAGCGGTGGATCAGCGCTTTGACCAGGTGCTCGATGTTGTGACCAGAGCCGGCCAGCCAGTAGCGCATGGTCAAAAAGTACAGCCGCAGGTCTTGCGCGGTGCCGGGGATGAAGCGCAGCAGTTTGGGCAAGCGGCGCAGCATCGCCATTTGCTTGGCCCCGGCACTGGCGGAGGCGCCTTTTTCTTCACCGGTGTCTTTGTTTTTGGCACTTGGGCGCAATTTTTTGAGCAAGGCCATCAAGCCGCCAGACTCGCGCCCCATGACCAGCTTGCCCATGCGGGTGAGCTGGGTGACCTGCGGCGCTGACATGATGCACACCATCGCATCGCACTGTTCGCGGCGGGCTTGCAAGGCTTCGAGCACCGGCAAGAAATGGTCTTCCATGAAGAGCATGGTGACGATGACGATGTCGGCTTGTGCGACCGCTGCCAAACAAGCGGCCAGGTGGGACTCGCTGTCGCGCCAAGCCGATGCGCTATGGGTTTGCAGGTGAACACCGGGCAGTTGGGAGGCCAAGCGCTCGGCCGCATTGCCCGCGGCGCTGGCCAAGTGGCTGTCCATGGTCAACAACACCACGCTCATGCGGGTGTGGTTGGCGCTGGCGGCCTTACCGGCTGTAGTGGGCTTTGGCATCGTAGAGGGTCTCCACGGTGATGGTCGCAACGCCCTGGTCCAGGGCAAATCGTTCGGTGTTGCGGCGCGCTTTGCCCCGCACAAAAAACGGGATTTTTCCGAGCTCTTTTTCAGCCTCGGTGCTCCAAGTGGCCTGGTTGGAGGCGGTTTGCTGGGGCACGGCCAAGCTTTGCACCGGCTGGGGTTCGCTCACCACGGGTGCGCTGGGCGGGGCAGGTGCAGCCGCTGCGGGCAGGGGGAGCGCTTGTTCTGCGCTGGGTCGGGTGCTGCCCAGGTGCGAGGGCGCGGCACCGGCATGGAACTCGAAATCTTCCCGGAACATGCCAATCAGGTGTTCTTCCAGGCCCATCATCAAGGGGTGGACCCAGGTGTCAAACAGCACATTGGCCCCTTCAAAACCCATTTGCGGTGCGTAGCGGGCGGGGAAGTCTTGCACGTGCACCGGGGCCGAAATGACCGCACACGGAATGCCTTGGCGCTTGGCGATGTGGCGCTCCATTTGGGTGCCCAAAATCAGCTCGGGCTGCAACGCTTGGATTTGGTCTTCGACTTCGAGGTAGTCGTCGGTGATCAAGGCCTCCACCCCATGCCGCTTCGCGCAATCGCGCACCTCGCGGGCGAACTCGCGGCTGTAGGTGCCCAGGCCCACCACCTCAAAGCCCATTTCTTGGCTGGCGATGCGCGCGGCGGCCACCACATGGGTGGCATCGCCAAAAATGTAGACCCGCTTGCCGGTGAGGTAGGTCGAGTCGACCGATTTGGCATACCAAGGTGCGTGGGCGTTTTCGGGGTCGTGGCCGGGCACCGGCAAGCCGGTCAGGGCGCAGACCTCGGCGATGAAGTCGCGCGTGGCATGGCTGCCCAGGGGCACGGTTTTGGTGTAGGGCTGGTCAAACTGGCGCTGCAACCACTGGGCGGTGCTCAGCCCGATTTCGGGGTAGAGCACCACATTGAAATCGGCTTGGGCGAGTTTTTGGATGTCGGCCACACAGGCATCGAGCGGGGCCACCACCGCCACATCCACGCCCAATTGGTTCAGCAGTTGGGTGATCTCTTTGACATCATCGCGGTGGCGAAAACCCAAGGCGCTGGGGCCCAGGATGTTGCAACTGGGCCGGGGCTTGGCCACGGCTTCACCGGGTTTGTGCACCAGGTGGCGGCACAGTTGGTAAAAGGTTTCGCTCGCACCCCAGTTTTCTTTGCGTTGGTAGGAGGGCAACTCCAGCGCCACCACGGGGATGGGCAATTGCAGGGCTTGCGCCAAACCACCGGGGTCGTCTTGGATCAGTTCGGCGGTGCATGAGGAGCCCACCAACATGGCGGCGGGCTGGAAGCGCTCCATCGCTTGGCGGGCCGATTCTTTGAACAACTCGGCGGTGTCGCCACCGAGGTCGCGCGCTTGGAAGGTGGTGTAGGTCACTGGCGGGCGTTTGGAGCGCCGCTCGATCATGGTGAACAACAAATCGGCGTAGGTGTCGCCCTGCGGTGCATGCAGCACATAGTGCACGTCGCGCATGGCGGTGGCCACGCGCATCGCGCCCACGTGGGGCGGTCCTTCATAGGTCCAAAGCGTCAGCTGCATGGTGTGTTCCTGCGCTTTCAGGCGGCCAGCTTGATGCGGCGTTTGACCGGGCGGCTGAACAGGCCGGCCAAATCGCCCGCTTGTTCATAGCCCTGGATGGGGGTGAAGACCAATTCGATGGCCCATTTCGTGGTGATGCCTTGGGCCTCCAGCGGGTTGGCCAAGCCCAGGCCGCACACCACCAAGTCGGGCGCATCGGCCAAGCAGCGTTCGAGTTGCAGGTCCACGTCTTGGCCTTCGCTGATGCGGGTGCCGCTGGGCAGCCAGGCCAATTCGGGGGCCATGTGTTGGCGGTGCAAATAAGGCGTGCCCACCTCGACCAATGCCATGCCCAGTTCGCGGTGCACAAAACGCGCCAATGGGATTTCCAGTTGCGAGTCTGGGAAGAAAAAGATGCGCTGACCTTGCAGCATTTGGCGTTGCGCGGCCAAGGCTTTTTCGGCCCGCTGGCGCGGTGCCGCTGTGACGCTGTCAAACAAACTGGGCTCGACCCCAAATTCGGTGGCCGCTGCTTGTAGCCAAGCGGTGGTGCCTTCCACCCCCAAGGGGAAAAGGGCGGGCAGGTGCTGTGCGCCGCGCGACTGCAAAGCCCGGGCGGTATCGGCCAAAAAGGGCTGGGCCAGCAAAAACCGTGTGTTGGGACCGACCGCAGGCATGGCCTGGCTGTTGCGCGGCGGGAAAAAGCGCACCGGCAAACCCATGCGCTCGAGCAAGCTGCGCAATTGGTCTTCCACCACATCGGCCAGTGTGCCCACCACCATCAAGGCGGCTTGGGTGTCGGTGCTCTCGGGCAGGCTGGGCACCAAGGCGGCCAAGCAGGCATCTTCGCCCTGGGTGAAGGTGGTTTCGATGCCGCTGCCAGAGTAGTTGAGCACCCGCACTGCCGGGTGGTGGATCTGGTCCAGCCGTTGCGCGGCCCGCGACAAATCAATTTTGATGACTTCAGAGGGGCAGGAGCCGACCAAAAACAACAGGCGAATATCGGGACGGCGGGCCAACAACTGGCCCACCACCCGGTCCAATTCTTCGTGCACATCGGCCAAGCCCGCCAAATCGCGCTCGTCGATGATGGCGGTGCCAAAGCGGGGTTCGGCGAAGATCATCACCCCGGCGGCCGACTGGATGAGGTGGGCGCAGGTGCGCGAGCCCACCACCAAAAAGAAGGCATCTTGGATTTTTCGGTGCATCCAAATGATGCCGGTCAGGCCGCAAAAGACCTCGCGCTGGCCGCGCTGGACCAAGGGGGTGACATCGGTGCAACCGCTGGTTTCGGGGCGAATGGGGATGACGCTGTTCATGTGCTGGCCTGTGCACCCAACAAAGGGGCGAGCGTGGTGTCTTTTTGCAGCCGCGCCATGCGCAGCTTGCGGATGTACTGGGCGGCATTGATGCCGTAGGTCAGGTAGGCGGCCAAGGCCAACAGCAGTTGGTCGGTGGCGCTCCACAGGTTGTGCCACCAGACCCACAGGTAGGCGGTGTGCAGGGCCAACACGCCCATGCTGACCACGTCTTCCCAAAAAAAGGCGTGGGCAAAAAGGTATTGACCGAAAACGACTTTTTCCCAAACCGCGCCGGTGATCATGATCAGGTACAGCACCAAGGTTTTGAGCACCACCGAGGCCAGCGCCCAGTCCGTGTGCGCGCCGGTTTGCAGGCTTTGCACGACCAGGTACAGGCTGACCAAGAAGATCAAAAACTGCACCGGAGCCAACACCCCTTGGACCAAGGTCCAAGCCGTTGCATCACGCCTCTGGCGTTGCGCAGGCGTGTACAAAAGCGGGGGGTCGGCGGTTTGCATAGAATGAATGTAAATCCAGCGGTACGTGGTGTCAACATAAATTGACATAAAATATGTTTTCTAGGGTTTACACTGAATGCAAGCCGCCGGAATCAAATCACACTTCAGTTTGTGTTTTGCGGCGGCATGGGTTGCCTCGTTCAATGCATGTCATGCGGCAAGCGCACCAAGCTGTTGGGGTCTGCTGTTGGTCTCTTAATTTGTTAATGGGTGCTTGCCATGGCGCAGTTCAATGTCGACAGTTACCCGCCTTCCGGGCAGCGGCAAAGCTCGCCCGTGGGCCCGCGCTTGGTCGGCGGCACCACCTTCTCTGGCAAGTCCGCCTTGGACGACGCGCAGGTGGAGGTTTTGGCGCAGGCCTGCTTGCAAGGCCTGGATGCGGCCACCCGGGTGGTGGTGGGTTGGCAGCGCCAAGGCCAGTCCTTGGCCGATATTTATTTGTTGGGCATCGCGCCTTGCGCGCGCTTGGTGGGTCAGTGGTGGAGCGCCGACCGGCTCGATTTCGCCATGACCACCATTGTTTCGGCCCATTTGCAGCAGTTGCTGCACGACTTCAGTGCCGATTTTTTGCAAGAGTCGGCCCAGCCGCTCAACGGCTGGAGCGTGCTCTTGCTCACCGAGCCCGGCGCCCAGCACAGCATGGGTTTGTTCATGCTGAGTGAGTTTTTCAAGCGCGATGGCTGGACGGTGACGATGGCGGTGCCCCAAGACATGGTGGAGTTCAAACGCCTGTTCCAGGCCGATTGGTTCGATGCGGTGGGCGTGTCCATCAGCACCGACCGCCATTTGCAAACCCTGACCTCGGGTTTGCGCCAGCTCAAGGAAAGCTCGCTCAACCAGGGCGTGCAAATTTTTGTTGGTGGGCCGATGGCCTTGCTCGAGCCTGCGCGGCTCAAGGGCATGCCCGCCGAGGTGGTGGCGATGGAAGCGCCGGCCACGGTGAAATGGATGCGGCAACGCATGCCCATGGCCACTTTGGCGGCGGTTCAAAGCCTTGACGTGTGAAAATATGTCACAAAACCTTCAAATTCACAGTTTTGACATCGTGTACCCGATTGGCATTGGATGGACAACTTCAAGCGTCAACGGGTCGGTGCTTGATCAACATGGGTTGACACCATGAAATTGCCTGCTCTGGACCCTTCGACCTTTTCCCAGCTGCTGGGCGCGGTGTCGGATGTCACCTTGGTGATGAATGCCCAAGGGGTGATTGAAGACGTGTCGACCGCCCCCGACAAGCTGGCGGCTTTGGGTTGTCAAACCTGGATCGGTCGGCGCTGGTTGGACACCGTCACCAGCGAAAGCCGCATCAAGATCCAGGAGTTGCTGCAAACCCAAGGGGTGCCCGATGAGATGCGCTGGCGCCATGTGAACCATGTGTCGCCGCTGGGCAATGAGGTGGCCTTGCAATATGTGGTGGTGCCTTTGGGGGCGGGCCAATTGCTGGCCTTGGGGCGCGACCTAGAGAGCCTGGCCGAATTGCAGCGCCGCTTGGTCGAGACCCAGCAATCGATGGAGCGCGACTACCTGCGCTTGCGCCACATCGAGGCCCGCTACCGGGTGTTGTTTGACACCTCCTCGGAGGCGGTGTTGATGGTCGATGCCAACAACCAGCGGGTGTTGGAGGCCAATTTGGGTGCCCAATCCTTGCTCAAAGATGCGGGCAAGCGCTTGGTGGGCAAAGATGTGCGCGAATGCTTTCAAGCCGAAAGCCAAGGCGAGGTGCAATCTTTGCTGCGCATGGCTTTGGCCACCGGGCGCATCGAAATGTGCTCGGCCCGGGTGGCCGGTTTGTCCACCCTGTGGACGGTATCGGCCACGGTGTTTCGCCAAGAGGGTGGGGCGCATTTCCTGGTGCGCTTGGTCAGCCGCGAGACCAGCCCAGAGATGGGCAAAGACCCGCAGTCTTTTTCGGTGTTGAGCGAGGCCATGGCCCATTTCCCCGATGGCTGGTTGCTCACCGACACCTCGGGCATGGTCAAAAGCGTCAACGAAGAAGGCATGGCCTTGTTGGGTTTGACCGCCTCCTCTCAGGTGGTGGGGCAAAACATCGAGCGTTGGTTGTTGCGTGGCGCGGTCGATTGGGGGGTGCTCAACACCAGCTTGCGCCAGCAAATGCCGGTGCGCAATTTCGCCACCGAGGTGCGAACCCTCTCGGGCGTGACCTTGCCGGTGGAGGTGTCGGCGGTTTGTTTGGCCCGCCCCGAGCCCTTGTATGCATTATTTGTGCGCGACATGGACCGGCGGCTGCAAGCCACCGCCGCCAGCGCGCCGGCCCAGGCCAGTCCCTTTGCCGAGCTGTCCCAATTGGTCGGTCGCCGCCCCATCAAAGACATTGTGGGCGAGACGGTGGACACGATCGAGCGCATGTGCATTGAAGCCGCCTTGGAGCTGACCCACAACAACCGCGCTTCGGCGGCGGAAATGCTGGGTTTGTCGCGCCAAAGCCTGTACGTCAAGCTTCGCCGATTTGGCATGGTGGCCGAAACCGAGGCCGAAAACACCTGATAGTGTCAGTTTGAATGAACAGTCAGTGTCAATCCTTGTTGACATTTTCTGGGTATTCTTCACAATCGCGGCATGGACACCCAGCCGCTTGCCCTCCCCGCACCTGCCACCCGGCCGAGCTTGGGCACGGTGGCCGAGCTGCTCAAACCCATCACCTGGTTCCCGCCCATGTGGGCTTTCGCCTGTGGTGTGGTGGCTTCCGGGCAAGACCTGGGGGCCCATTGGGGCAAGCTGGTGTTGGGCCTCATCCTCACCGGCCCATTGGTTTGCGCCAGCAGCCAGGCCGTCAACGACTGGTTTGACCGCCATGTCGATGCCATCAACGAGCCGATGCGGCCCATCCCTTCTGGCCGCATGCCGGCGCGTTGGGGCTTGGGCATTGCGGTGGCTTGGACCTTGTTGTCGCTCTTGTGGGCCACGCTCATGGGACCTTGGGGATTTGCCGCCTGTGCCTTGGCGATTGCCTTGTCGTGGGCCTATAGCGCGCCTCCGGTGCGTTTGAAAAACAACGGCTGGTGGGGCAATGCCGCTTGCGCGCTCAGCTACGAAGGTTTGGCCTGGTTGACCGGCACGGCGGTGATGTGGGGTGGGCAGTGGCCCGGCCCGCAATCGCTGGCCCTGGCCTTGCTCTACAGCTTGGGGGCGCACGGCATCATGACCCTCAACGATTTCAAAGCCATCGAGGGCGACCGCCGCATGGGCGTGGCCTCGCTGCCGGTGCAACTGGGGGCCCACGGTGCGGCCCGCATGGCCTGTGGTTTGATGGTGTTGGCGCAATTGGCCGTGGTGCTTTTATTGGCGTTTTGGCAGCTGCCGGTGCATGCCTTGGTGGTGCTGGTCTTGACGCTGGCGCAGTGGCCGCTGATGTTCAAGTTTTTGCGCCAACCGATTGAGCGTGCCTTGCATGTCAGCGCGTTTGGCGTGCCCTTGTTTGTCAGCGGCATGATGGTCAGCGCCTGGGGCCTGCGCCAACTGCAAGCCATGCCCATGATTTTGGAGGCCGTGTGAACACACCCTTGTTTGGCTGGTTCCAAATTGTTCGCTTGGGTTTGGTCCAAGCCTGTTTGGGGGCTGTGGTGGTGGTGACCACCTCCACCCTCAACCGCATCATGGTGGTCGAGTTGGCCTTGCCCGCATTGCTGCCCGGCTTTTTGGTGGCATGGCATTACGCGGTGCAAATGGTGCGGCCGCGCATGGGTTTTGGGGCCGATAAGGGCCGCCGCTGCACCCCTTGGATGATGGGCGGCATGCTGGTCTTGGGTTTGGGCGGCGTGTTGGCCGCCACTGCCACCGTGTGGATGGGCAGCCAAACGCTGTACGGTGGCATATTGGCATTTTTGGCGTTTGCCTTGATTGGCTTGGGGGTCAGTGCCTGCGGCACCTCGTTGCTGGCCTTGATGGCCAAGCAGGTGCCGCAAGAGCGGCGCGCGCCGGCCGCCACGGCGGTGTGGATGATGATGATTTTGGGTTTTGCCGTGACCGCTGGCGTGGTGGGCAAGCTGATCGATCCCTACACCCCGCAGGTGTTGTTGCAGGTCTCGCTGGGCTTGAGCCTGTTGACCAGCTTGATCACCGCCCTGTGCCTGTGGGGCCTGGAGAAAGCACCAGCGCCGGGTGCGCAGCCCAGCCCGGTGGCGCAGACCAGTTTGCAACGGCAAAACTTCAAAGCCGCTTTACAAGAGGTGTGGTCAGAGCCGGCTGCGCGCACCTTCACCGTGTTTGTGTTCATGTCCATGCTGGCCTACAGCGCCCAGGATTTGATCTTGGAGCCGTTTGCCGGTGCGGTGCATGGTTTTACGCCAGGGCAAACCACCCAGCTCTCGGGCTTTCACCACATGGGCGTGCTGATCGGCATGCTGGCGGTGGCCGCTGCGGGTTCGCGCTGGGCGGCCGGGCGTTTGGGCTCGGTCCAGGCCTGGATGGTTGGGGGATGCTTGGCCTCGGCTTTGGCCACGGTGGGCTTGTTCAGTTCGGCCTTGGCGCTGGCTTGGCCCTTGAAGGCCAATGTGGTTTTGCTGGGAGTGGCCAATGGGGCTTTTTCCATTGCAGCCATTGCCACCATGATGCGCCTGGCCGGTGAGGGCGGGCCAGGCCGCGAAGGCACCCGCATGGGTTTGTGGGGCGCTGCACAGGCAGCGGCCTTTGGTTTGGGTGGCTTGCTCGGCACGGCGGCCAGCGATCTGGCCCATGCTTTGTTGGGTGAGCAACGCACGGCTTATGCGGCCGTGTTTGGCCTGCAGGCGCTGATGTTTGCAGTCTCTGCAACATTGGCCAGCGGTGTGGCCAAACGCCAGCCCTTTTCTTGGGGTCCAGTTTTGATGCTGAAAGGTGGGACGCGCTCATGAACGAAACCAACTACGACATTGTGGTGGTCGGCGGTGGCCCCGCCGGGGCTACGGCGGCCCATGACTTGGTGCGCCAAGGCTGGCGGGTCTTGTTGCTCGACCGCCAAGGCCGCACCAAACCCTGTGGCGGTGCCATCCCACCACGGCTGATCCAGGACTTTGAAATCCCAGACCATTTGTTGGTGGCCAAGGTGCGCTGTGCCCGCATGATCTCGCCAGCCGACAACCAAGTGGACATCCCGATCGACAACGGCTTTGTGGGCATGGTCGACCGCGATGAGTTCGACGAGTATTTGCGCGCGCGCGCAGCCCAATCGGGGGCGCAACGCTGCCAGGCCATTTTTGACAAACTGGAGCACGATGAAAACGGACGCTTGTGGGTGCACTACACCCCAGTGACCCGCAAAGACCATGCGGCCTCCGAGCCCGTCAGCCCGGTCAAAGTCAGCACCCGCTTGGTGGTGGGGGCCGATGGGGCCCGCTCCGAGGTGGCGCGCCAAGCCATACCGAACGCGCACAAAACCAAATATGTTTTTGCCTATCACGAGATCATCGAGTCGCCCATAGGCCAGCCTGGCTACGATGCCGCGCGCTGCGATGTGTATTACCAAGGGGTGGTCTCGCCCGATTTCTACGGCTGGGTGTTCCCGCACGGCAAGACCATGAGCGTGGGCATGGGCAGTGCTGACAAAGGCTACTCGCTGCGCGGTGCCACCGCGCTGTTGCGCCAAATCGCGGGCTTGACCGAGGCGCGCACCTTGCGCCGCGAAGGCGCGCCCATCCCGCTCAAGCCCTTGCCCCAATGGGACAACGGCCGCGATGTGGTGGTGGTGGGCGATGCCGCAGGCGTGGTTGCGCCTTCATCGGGCGAGGGCATTTATTACGCCATGGACTGCGCCCGGCGGGTGGCCCATGCCGCCCACCAGACCCTGAAAACCGGCAACAGCGCATGCCTCAAGCAAGGCCGAAAAAGCTTCATGAAGCAGCATGGCCGGGTGTTTTGGATCTTGGGCGTGATGCAGTACTTCTGGTACCAAAACGACCGCCGGCGTGAGAAGTTCGTCAAAATTTGCGAAGACCGCGATGTGCAGCGCTTGACCTTTGAGTCGTACATGAACAAAGAGCTGGCCCGCAAAGACCCGATGGCGCATGTGCGCATCTTCTTCAAAGACATGGCGCATTTGCTGGGCTTGGCACGCACCTGATTCGCCGCTGGCCTGGGTTTTCGGGGGTCGGCCAGGGCCATTCGGTTTCTGGCGAGAATACAAGCCATGAACCGACCCGCTCTTTTTCGTTTGGCCGTGGCCGTGGCCTTGAGTTATGCCACCGCTGGCATCGGTGCGGCCTTGACCGAACTCGGGCCCTGGTATTTTTCTTTGCGCCAGCCCGATTGGAAACCGCCAGACGCTGCCTTTGGCGTGATTTGGACGGCCATCTTCACCCTGTGTGCCATCAGCGGCTGGTTGGCATGGCAGGCCTGTGAAACCCGCGCCCAGCGGTGGCGGGTGGCGTTTTTGTTTGGTTTGAATGCTGGCCTCAATGTGCTGTGGAGCGCGCTGTACTTCAAATGGCAGCGCCCCGATTGGGCTTTGATCGAGGTGGTTTTTTTGTGGGCCTCGATCGTGCTGTTGGGACTGGGCCTGTGGCGCTTGTCGCGCTGGGCCAGTGGGCTGCTGCTGCCTTATTGGGTGTGGGTGTCGATCGCCTCGGTGCTCAACTACCAAACCACGGTGCTCAACGGCCCATTTGGCGGCCTGCCCACGCCTTGAACAACACGGCCAGGCTTTTTTTGTGCAGATCGACCAAGGGTAAACCCTTGTTTTCGGGCCGTTTTGGGCCCGGAAACGGCCAAAAAAGCCGGTCTAGGGTTTGCCACGCTTGTTGCAAGGCTTTAAAAAACCTATAAATTGCCCAGCAGTTGCGAACCGGATCGCTATATCGCTGGCGCACTGACGCCCTGGTGTTCACCTTCTCCCAGGTGATGCGCAATTGCTGCAAGGAACGGACATGTCTGAGTTCAACGGCTTGGGTGGGCATTCAAAAGGCTTCAAGCCAAGCCTCAGGCTGGAGGATGACTGCAAGGATTCGCTGTTGACGGTGATCGAAAAGCAAATCATCCCGCGCTTGCTCAACGTCCAAAATTTCTTCTCCAAAAGCCCGCAAATCCAACGGCCGTCCGCACCGGCGGCGGAACTGCCCGAATTCAAGGCCTTCACCCAGCATTGTTTGGACAACGATTCGGCCAGCGCCAACGCCATCGTGGATGCCTTGAGCGCCCAAGGCATACCCCAAGACCGGATTTTTTTGGAGCTGATCACCCCAGCGGCCCGCCATTTGGGCGTGTTGTGGGAGCAAGACCGCTGCAGCTTCACCCAGGTGACCTGTGGCTTGGCCATCATGCACCAAATGATTTACCGCCTGGGCTATGAGTCGCCGGTCAAGCACCACGGTGAAGGCGACCCAGACCGCTTGATGCTGGCCTGTGCGCCGGGCTCGCAGCACTTTTTGGGTTTGACCATCGTGGCGGAGTTTTTCCGCCAAGCCGGGACCGAGGTGGTGCTGGAAATCTCCTCCACCGAGTCCGAGTTGATGCGGGCCGTGGCCAGCGAGTGGTTTGATGTGGTGGGCATTTCGGTGGCACTGGATGCGCAGTTGCCCGCCTTGCCCGCCTTGATCGCCAACCTGCGCAAAAGCTCGGGCAACCCCCGCACGTTGGTGGTGCTGGGTGGGCCGATTTTTTTGCTCAAAACCATCAGCCCCCACGATTTGGGGGCCGATGCCATCTTCACCGATGCCAACGATGCGGTGGCAGCGGTCAAGCAATTGGTTCGGGCCCAATAACGGGTTCAACCAGGGCCGTGTCAGGCGGGTGCGGCAGGCGTTGGCCCGCACCAGCGCAAGATGTGTTGCACCGTGCCCAGCGGGTCTTGCTCATGGGCCAAATGCCCCAGCCCTTCCTGCATGGTTTTTTGCGCCTGGGGCAAACGCAGGCAGGCCTCTTGGGCCAAGGCGGGTGGAACGGTTTGATCGTGGCTGCCAATCGCCATGAACACCGGGTTGCGGATCTGATGCAAGCGGGCCGCCAAGGGTTTGAGCCGCCAAGCCGCCATCATGGACAAGACCCCGTGCACATGGCCCGGGTGGCTCAACACCTGGGTGTACAGGTCCAAGCCGAGGGCATCGATTTGTGAGCCGGTGCGCGCCATCCAGCGGGCCATGGCCCCGGGCTGGCCGGCCAGTTTGGCGGTGGCCCAAGCCGACAAGGGGTTGAGCTCGGCCAATTTCGCGGCCGGCCCAAACAACCAAGACGCCGTGCCGGGCAAGGGCAGCCAAGCCGGGTTCAGGCCAATCAAGCGGCTGTTTGCCAATGGGGCTTGTTCCAGCGCCATTTGCGCGGCAATGGCGGCACCGGCCGAATGGCCGACGATCACTTGCGGGCTCAATTGCAGTTGCCACAGCAAAGCGCGCAGCCCTTCGGCCATGCCGGGCAAGGACAAGGCCTCGGGCGGGCCTCGGCTGGTGAAGGCATGGCCGGGCAGATCGGGCGCGATCACCGTGAAGTGCGGTGCCAACAGCGGCATCAGGTCGCGCCAGCTGAAGCTGCCCGAACCCGTGCCGTGCAACAACAGCATGACCGGGCCTTGGCCCATGATTTGGACATGCCAATCGATGGCACCGGCGGACACAAACTGGCTGTGCGAAGCCAAGGGCCAATGTGCGCGGTATGCCGACCAAGACATCCCCGGGTAGAAGCGTTCGTACATGGGCAGCTCAGGGCGGCATCAAGCCGATGGGTCTGCGATCAAGCGGTCCATGGCGCGGGCCATGCGCTGGGCTTGCACCTGTGGCATGGGCAGGTATTGCGCCCCCATCTGGGTGGCCAGCGCCTGGGTTTGGGCATCGGCTTGCACGCTGGTGTCGATCCACAAGGCGCGGTGGCCCGTTTGCTGCCATTGCCGCACCCACAGCTGGGCATCGGCTTGGGCTTGGGCGCGCCCACCCAGGCCTTGCAATGTGACGTTGGCGCGGCCATCGCTGAGCACCACCAGGATCGGGGTCACGCCTTGGCGCTGGAGCTGGGCGGCTTGCTCGTGGGCCATTTTGAGGGCCGCTGCCAGCGGGGTGCCGCCACCGCCGGGCAAACCGGTCATGGCGCGTTTGGCCCGCACCAAGGAGCGGGTGGCGGGCAACAGCAATTGGGCTTGTGCGCCGCGAAAGGCGACGATGCAAACGCTGTCGCGCCGGGCATACGACTGTTGCAACAACAACTCCACAGCACCTTTGGCCTCGGCCAAGCGGTGCAAGGCGGCAGAGCCAGACGCATCCAGGGCCAAGATCAGGCAACTGGAGGCGCGTTGTTGGTAACGCTGAATGTGGAAGTCTTCGGACCTGATTTGCAGCTGGGGCCGAGTTGCGCCTGCGGTCAGGTGGTTTTGCCGCAAGCGCTGGCGCGGTGCGGCGGCCCGCAAGGTGGCCAGCACATGCAAGCGCGCATGGCCGCCTGGCCGACCGGGGCGCGGGGGCAGGGGCCTGCCGCGCTGCTGACCGGCCCGGGTTTGGCCGCTGCGCCCGGCGCTGTGGCTGGTTCGCGCAGCCCCTTGGGTGGCCAGTTGGTCCAGCATGTGCGGTGGCAGGCTGGCCAAGGCGGCGGCCACCATCATCTCTTGCAGGTCTTGGGCGCTGGGTGGGGGCGCTGGGGCATCCTCGGCTGTGTCGGGCGAAGCATCGTTGTCTGGGTTTTGCGGCGGCGGTTCGGGTGCTGGGTCGCTGGCCGGGGGGGTGTCGGTGGGTTCTGGCGCTGAACTTTGGGGCTCGCTGGCGGCTTCGCTGGGCTCGGTGGGCCACTGGGTGGCGCGCGGGGCAAGCACACAGCGGGCCGCAAACCCCAGGTCTTCGCTGTCCAACAGGCTGCGCCCGTTCAAGGCGGCATGGCCGCAGGCCAGGCGCAAGGCCAAGCTGGGGGCGCGCAAAGAGCCGATGCCCAAACCCATGGCGCTGGCGCACAGGGCCTGCAACTGTTCGTCGCTGGCTTGGATGTGTGGCAAGCGCTGGCGTGCCAAGGCCAAAGCCTGGGGGCTGAGTTGGATGTGCAACGCCTCGCTGTCACCTGCTGCATCACCAACTCCATCACCCGCTGCATCGCCCAAGTGGATGTCAATGTCTGATGGCGAGAGGTTTTGCAGGTCCAACCACACCGCCAAGCGCTCTTTGAGGGCGGGGGCCACGCCGGTTTCGTCGGGCAAGGATTCATCCAAGGCCACCACCCCAAAGTGGGTGGCATGGGTGGGGCTGGGGTGGTGGGTGGCGGGCACCTGTTTTTTGTCGAGGGCTTGGACCAGCGGGGCCATCAGGGCGGCGGGCATTCGCTCGGCCATGGGCAGGCACACCAGCCCTTGATCGGCTTGTTGCAACAAACCGGTTTGCATGCGCAGTTCTCCGGTTTGCAAGGTGAGGGCCAGGTCGATGCCGCCGAGCAGCCGCTGGCCATCGGCCGAGCCCGGCACTTTCACCAGGGGCAGGCCCAATTGCGCCAAGCCACCCAGCCAGCGCTCGCGCACCGGTCCGTGCGGGGCCCGCAGGCACACCCCGCCAAAGCCATGCGGGTCGATTTGCAAAATTTGCAAACAGGTCAGGGCATCGTGCCAGGCATCGAGGGGGGTGGGTGGGTTGTCGCGGTCCATGGCCAGCCCAGCTCGCTGGCTCAGGCGGCCAGCACTTCTTGCAAACTGCGTTGCACCCGGGTGCCCGAGTCGGTGTCGTCCAAGGGGTTGCGGCGCAAACGGTGGCGCAATGCCAAGGGGGCCATGCTTTGCAGGTGCTCGGCTTGCACGGTGGACTGGCCTTGCAGCGCGGCAAAAGCGCGGGTGGCGCGCAGCAAGGTGAGCTCGGCGCGCAGGCCATCGGTGCCCAGTTGCTGGCACAGCCGGGCGCACAGCATCAGCATGTCGTCGCTCACCGTCACTTGGGCCAAGCGTTCGCGGGCCTTGACGATGCGTTTTTGCAGTTTTTGGTTTTCTTTCTGCCACTGCGCCTTGTAGGCCGCTGGGTCTTTTTCAAAGCTGTCGCGCCGTTTGATGATCTCCACCCGCAGCGCCAAATCTTGCGGGGTGCGCACCTGCACCGCCAGGCCAAAGCGGTCCAGCAACTGGGGGCGCAGTTCGCCCTCCTCGGGGTTGCCGCTGCCCACCAACACAAAGCGGGCGGGGTGGCGCACGCTCAGGCCTTCGCGCTCCACCAGGTTTTCGCCCGAGGCGGCCACGTCAATCAACAGGTCCACCAGGTGGTCGTCGAGCAAGTTGACCTCGTCGATGTACAAAAAGCCGCGGTGGGCCTGGGCCAGCAGGCCGGGCGAGAATTGTTTGATGCCTTGGGACAAGGCTTTTTCCAAATCCAAGGCACCGACCACCCGGTCTTCGGTGGCCCCCAAGGGCAGGTCGACCACCGCCACCGGCTGGCGCTCCACCGCCAATTTGGCATTCGGTGCTTTGGCCTGGCAGACCGGGCAGGCTTGGGCGCTTTGGGCGGGGTCGCAGCGGTAGGGGCAGCCCTTGACCACTTGGATGGGGGGCAGCAAATCGGCCAGGGCCCGCACGGCGGTGGACTTGCCCGTGCCCCTGTCGCCCAACACCAGCACGCCGCCAATCGAGGGGTCTACCGCCACCACTTGGATGGCCAGGGTCATGTCGTCTTGACCAACGATGGCCGCAAAAGGAAAAGTCAAAGCCATGGGGATTCCAAAAACACGTCTCGCCCCATCATCCAAAAGACGGGTCAAAGTGTCAAGTTAAATTTACAGTTTATCGGAAATGCTGTCGCTTGGGGGGTTCAGTGGGGTTGCATCGGGCGTTGGCTGCAAGCCGTAGCGGGCCGCCAGTTGCCACACATGGGCGGGAAGCATGTTTTTCAGCCGCGCGGGCGCTTGGCGGCGCAGGTGCAGGATCGATTCGATGGCCTTCATCTCCACCCGGGCGCGGGCAAATTCCAGGCCGCGCGGGCCGATGCGCGGCATCAACCAGTTGACCAGGGGTTTGACCCAGGCGGGCATGCGGCGCAGCGGCAGGCCGCCCGCGGCGCGTTCGGTGTTGGTCAAAAAACCGCGCACAGCGCTGTCTCTGCGGCCCCGGCTGATGGGCGCGCTGGTGATGAGCTCGGCTGACAGGCCATCGAGCATGGCCTGGCCACGCGCATTGCGCACCAGCAACCACTGCTGTCCGTGCCCGCCCATATAGCCCACGGTGATGTCCGCCAACACATTGGTGTAGTCCACGCAGGTGCGGCAGGTCAGGGGGAAAAAGTCGGGCGGCAAGGTGGACAAGGGCAGGTTCAAAAAGGGAATCAGGCGTTTTTCACCTTGGTCGGTGCGGACCTCGACCTTGTAGTCGGCCCGGAACTCCAGGTAGGAAATGTCTTGCGGTCGCTCAGAGATCAGGCCCAAAAATTGGTGGAAGTTTTCGGTGCTGGTGTTGTCCGAGCAAGGCGTGCCAATCACATACAACTGCTGCAAGCCTTGCTCGCGCTCCAGTTGCGGTTGGATGGCGCGCAGCGCATAAATTTGGCAGGGGATGCCAATCACGGCCAAGCGTTTGTGGCCTTGTGCCAAGGCCGGTTCCACCAGGCTGAGCAAAGGCGCATAACCCATGCGCATGCCCCGGCACTGCTGCATGTCTTGCGCGCGGGTGACCAGCACCGGGCGCGGCCGCCAGCGGTCCTCGGGGTCGGCCGCCATGGCGATCACCGCATCGACCAGGCCTTGGCTGAGCAACTCTTCGGCCAGTCGGGTGGTGATGCCGGTCCATTGCGCGCCTGGCAGGGCGGGTTCCAGCCGTGCACTGAGGATTTGTTGGTAGGGGCCAAAAAACAATTCGTCGGCTGGCGCGGCGTGGGGGGTGCTTTGCTGGCGCTGACGGCCATGCACCCGCTGCTCCAGGCCGGGGTAATCGGGTTGGATGAATTGACACGCCTGACCGCAGCGCTTGGGGTCGTCGGTGCGCGATAAACCGCAGTCGGTGCACAGCTTGCGGATGGGGATGGATGCAGGCGCTGGCGGATTTGGCCGCGCCTGGGCCTCTGGTGCGAGGCGCTCGGTCATGCCTGGCGCATGTGGCGCGAATGCTGGTGCACCGTCTCGACCAAGGCGGCCACATGCTCGGGCGGGGTGAACTGGCTGATGCCGTGGCCGAGGTTGAAGATGTGGGTCGGGCCGGTGGTGTGGGGGTCGGTGTGGGGCTTGCCAAAACTGTCCAACACCCGGCGCACCTCGGTGGCAATTTGCGCGGGTGGGGCAAACAGCACATTGGGATCGATATTGCCTTGCAAGGCTTTGCCAGGGCCACCCACGCTGCCGCCGACTTTGGCGCGGGCTTGGCCCAAGTGGGTGGTCCAGTCCAGTCCCAGCACTTCGCAGTCCAGGCTGTTCATGTCATGCAGCCACTGGCCGCCGCCTTTGGTGAACACGATGCGCGGGATGCGCTGCCCTTCGTGGTGGGTTTTGAGTTTGGACAACACCATGGCGGTGTAGGACAAGCTGAAAGTTTGGAACGCGCCATCCGCCAACACGCCGCCCCAACTGTCAAACACCATCACCGCTTGGGCACCCGCATCGATTTGGGCATTCAAATAATCGGCCACGGCCAGGGCATTGACCTCCAAGATCCGGTGCATCAGGTCGGGGCGGCTGTACATCAGGCTTTTGACCAGGCGGTAGTCGTCCGAGCCGCCGCCTTCGACCATGTAACAGGCCAAGGTCCAAGGGCTGCCTGAAAAACCAATCAGGGGCACGCGGCCATTCAAGGCTTTGCGGATCGAGCGAACCGCGTCAAACACATAGCGCAAGCGCGCCATGTCGGGCACTTGCAAGGCGGCCACTGCGGCCTCGTCACGCACCACTTTTTCAAACTTGGGCCCCTCGCCTTGTGCAAAGCCCAGGCCCAGGCCCATGGCATCGGGAACGGTCAAGATGTCGGAAAACAAAATGGCCGCGTCCAAGGGGTAGCGGTCCAATGGCTGCAAAGTGACTTCGGTGGCGTAGTCGGGGTTGGTGGCCAAACCCATGAAACTGCCGGCCTGCGCCCGGGTGTGGCGGTATTCGGGCAGGTAGCGCCCGGCCTGGCGCATCAGCCAAACCGGCGTGTATTCGGTCGACTGGCGAAGGCAAGCGCGCAAGAACAGGTCATTTTGAAGTTGGGTTTGCATGGGTTGTGTCCGCGGTAAACCAAGGGTTTTCCTTGATGTTGTCAACTAAAATTTCTTCATAGTGTCAATTGAACTTGACATTTTGTCAAATGCCTGTAAATTTAAAGCTTGGAACAGCACTGAATCAACGCCCACCATGGATGCCTTGCCGCAATGGATCGAGTCGCCAGCGCAATTGAGAGCCCTCTCAATCGAGCGCCTGCCTGCTTTGGCCCATGAATTGCGCGACCGCCTGATCCAAACAGTGTCCCAAACCGGGGGGCATTTCAGCGCCAATTTGGGCACGGTGGAACTGACCATTGCCCTGCACTATGTGTTCAACACCCCGCAAGACCGCTTGGTCTGGGACGTGGGCCACCAAACCTATGCCCACAAAATGCTGACCGGCCGCATGGCGCGCATGGCCAGTTTGCGCCAGCGCGGCGGTTTGAGCGGTTTTCCCTTGCGCGCGGAAAGTGTTTACGACGCGTTTGGAACAGCGCACTCGTCGACCAGCATTTCAGCCGCCCTGGGCATGGCCATGGCGGCCAAACTCACCGGCAGCCACAGAAAGTCGGTGGCCATCATCGGCGACGGTGCGCTGACGGCGGGCATGGCCTATGAGGCGATGAACAACGCGGGCACCAGCGATTGTGATTTGCTGGTCATCCTCAACGACAACGACATGTCGATCAGCCCCCCGGTGGGCGCTTTGAACCAATACCTGTCTGAGCTGATGTCGGGCCGCTTTTATGCTCAGGCCAAAAAGCTCAGCCAGCAACTGCTGCGCAATGCGCCGCCCTTGTTCGCCCTGGCCCGCCATTTGGAGCAGCAAGCCGAGCAACTGATCCAGCCCGCGACCATTTTTGAAAAGCTGGGCTTTCACTACACCGGCCCCATCGATGGCCATGATGTGCTGGGCTTGGTCGATGCCTTGAAACAGGTTTCTGGCCGAAAAGGCCCGCAGTTTTTGCATGTGGTCACCCGCAAAGGCCAGGGCTATGCCAAGGCCGAGGCCGATCCCGTGGCCTACCACGGCCCTGGGCCGTTTGATCCGGCGGTGGGCCTGGTGCCTGCGGCGGCCAGCAAAACCACATTCACCCAGGTCTTTGGCCAATGGTTGTGCGACATGGCCAGCCAAGATGCGCGTTTGGTGGGCATCACACCGGCCATGCGCGAAGGCTCAGGCATGGTGGCTTTCAGCCAGCGCTTTCCAACCCGCTACCACGATGTCGGCATTGCCGAGCAGCATGCGGTGACCTTTGCCGCTGGCATGGCCTGCGAGGGGCTCAAACCCGTGGTGGCCATTTACTCGACCTTTTTGCAAAGGGCTTACGACCAATTGATCCACGATGTGGCTTTGCAAAACCTGCCCGTGGTGTTTGCCCTGGACCGGGCAGGCTTGGTGGGCCCCGATGGGCCGACCCACGCGGGCATGTACGACATCGCCTTCACCCGCTGCATCCCCCACATGGCGGTGGCTTGCCCCGCCGATGAAAACGAATGCCGGCAATTGCTCAGCACGGCCTATGCCCACGACGGCCCGGTCACCGTGCGCTACCCACGCGGTGCGGGTGTGGGCGTGCCCGTGCAAGCCGATTTAACCCCCTTGCCCATGGGCCGGGCTGAGATTCGCCGCAGCGGCGAGGGCACGGCGATTTTGGCCTTTGGCCCCCTGTTGTACGAGGCGCTCAAAGCCGGGGAAACCTTGAATGCCACGGTGGTCAATATGCGTTGGGCCAAGCCACTGGACTTGGACACCTTGCGCCAAGTGGCGCAAACCCATTCGCGTTTGATCACCATTGAAGATGGGGCCTGCATGGGCGGTGCGGGCTCTGCAGTGACCGAAGCCTTGCAAACCATGGGCTTCCTCAAGCCGGTGTTGATCATGGGCTTTGGTGATGTGTTCACCGAACACGGAGACCCCAAGACACTGATGCAAGAACATGGCCTGACGGCCGAGGGCATTTGTCAAAAGGTGGCCCAGGTGTGGCCGCCCTGCGACAGCGCCCAAAACTTGAAAAAGGTGGCCTGAATGGCGGTTTGGACCCTGGGGCTGAACCACCGCACCGCGCCGATTGATTTGCGCGAGCGCTTTGCCTTTGCATCCGATCAATTGGGCAGCTCTTTGCAAGCCCTGCGCCGCAGCTTTGAGACGCACAAAGAAGTGGCCATCTTGTCGACCTGCAACCGCACCGAAATTTACTGCGCGGGTGAGCAGGTTCAGTGGCAAGACACCCTGCGGTGGTTGGCCGACACGGCCAACGCACAGGTGGACGACTTGCAGTCCCACATTTACACGCTGGAGGGCGATGCCTCGGCCCGGCATGCGTTTCGGGTGGCCAGCGGACTCGACTCCATGGTGTTGGGCGAGTCACAAATACTGGGCCAGTTCAAAGATGCCGTGCGCTTGGCGGCTGATTCGGGTGCCTTGGGCACCACCTTGAACCAGCTTTTTCAAAGGTCGTTTGCGGTGGCCAAAGAGGTGCGCACCGCCACAGACATCGGGGCCCATTCCATCAGCATGGCCGCCGCCAGCGTTCGCTTGGCCAGCCAAATTTTTGAAAGCATCCAAGACACCCATGTGTTGTTTGTGGGTGCTGGCGAAATGATTGAACTGTGTGTGGCCCACTTCGCGGCCAAATCACCGCGCTCGATCACGATTGCCAACCGTTCTGCGGCCCGGGCCGATATGTTGGCCCAGTTGCACGGCGGGAAAAGCATTGCTTTGGCCGACTTGCCCCAGCGCTTGTCCGACTTTGATGTGGTGGTCAGTTGCACCGCCAGCACCTTGCCCTTGATCGGCTTGGGCGCGGTGCAAAGGGCATTGCGCGCGCGCAAAAACCGACCGATGTTCATGGTGGACTTGGCGGTCCCGCGCGACATCGAACCAGAGGTCAAACAACTGTCGGGCGTGTTCTTGTACACGATCGATGACCTGACCCAGGTGATCAACAGCGGGCAAGCCCATCGCCAAGAGGCGGTGGCCGAGGCCGAGGTCATCATCGACCAAGGCGTTCAAAAATTCATGACCTGGCTGGAGATGCGCAACCTGGTGCCCATGATCCAAGAGTTGAACCTGCAAGCCGATGGCTGGCGACAGGCCGAACTCAACCGCGCGCGCAAGCTGATTGAAAAAGGCCAATCGGTGGACAGTGTGTTGGAGTCTTTGTCCATGGGCTTGATGAAGAAAATCCTCAACAACCCGCTGCGCGAACTCAACCACCCCGATGGTGCCCAAAGGGCCAAAGCCATTGAAGCGGTGAAACACATCTACCTCAACCAAGGATGACAATCCAGGGCTGCGCAAAGCTTCATGCTAGAATTCACGGCTTCATGCGGCTGTAGCTCAGTTGGATAGAGTACTTGGCTACGAACCAAGGGGTCGTGGGTTCGAATCCTGCCAGCCGCACCAATCTCATAACCTGCTTTCTTCGGATGGCAGGTTTTTTTTCGGTGTTTTTTCTCATGAGCAAAGCCTTTACCCGCGAAAGCGATGGCGAAGATGACGAGCATGATGGTTTGCCGCCGATCCCCGCAGGTGGGAAAAACTACATCACCCCAGCCGGTTATGCCCGCATGCGTGCGGAACTCTTTGATTTGATCGATGTCCAAAGGCCCCAAGTGGTCGAGGTGGTGCACTGGGCGGCCAGCAACGGCGACCGTTCTGAAAACGGCGACTATTTGTATGGCAAAAAGCGTTTGCGCGAAATAGACCGGCGGATTCGGTTTTTGACCCGGCGCTTGGAACTGGCCGAGGTCACCGACCCCAGCGTGCACCACGGGCGGGAACACATATTTTTCGGCGCTTGTGTCACCTATGCATTGCCCGATGGGCAAACCAAAACCATCACCATTTTGGGGATTGATGAGGCGGACGCATTGCAAGGCCAGGTCAGTTGGGTCTCGCCCGTGGCCCGCTGTTTGTTGAAGGCCCAGGTGGGCGATGTGGTCCGCTTGGTCTCCCCCGCTGGCGCGCAAGAGCTGGAGGTGTTGGCCGTGACCTACCCAGCGCCAGGGTCGTCCAACCCTCAGTGACTGCGGCCGGGCAAGGGCGTGGCCGTCACCCGCTGCGCTTGCATGACCGATGCGGTGCGCCTGAGGCTGCGCAACACGGTTTCAAGGTGGCTGGTGTCGCGCACCGCAATCACAAAACGCAGTTCAATGGCGGCCTCGCCACTGGTTTCGTCGGCCATATTGACCCGGGTGATGTCGGCCTCGGCTTTGGCGATGGCCGCGGCCACCCGCGCCAACACGCCGGTGCCGTTGGTGACGGTCACCACCAATTCCGATTCAAAGGGGCGGGCGGGTTCTTCAGACCATTCGACCCCCATGAAGCGCTCGCGGTCCTTGTGCTGCAAGCGTTGCCCCACGGCACAGTCTGCGGTGTGGATGATCAGGCCTTCGCCGCGACCGAGGTAGCCCAAGATCGCATCGCCCGGCAAGGGGCGGCAACAGGGCGCGAACTGAACCGATGCGTTCTCACTGCCGTCGATCAGCACCGAACCTTGGGACACCGTTTCATGGGCGGTGAAGCGCTCACGGCTGAGCAACAAGGGATCTGGCTTTTCGCCGATCTCACTGAGCAAACCCACCAGGCGCTTGGCCACGATGTGGGCGACCCGCTTGCCCAGCCCAATGTCGGTGAGCAACTCTTCGCGGCTGCGGCTGCCGGTGAAGCGCAACAAGCGCTCCCACATGGCTGCATGCGGTCCGTCGTGGTCGGGCAAGTCTTCAAAACCTTCTGCGCGCAGGGCTTGGAGCAGCATTTTTTGGCCCATTTGGGTGGACTCGGCATGGGCCAAGCCTTTGAGGTGGTGCCGAATTTTGGACCTGGCACGGCCGGTGCGCACAAAGCCCAGCCAAGCGGGGTTGGGCGCAGCGACAGGCGAGGTGATGATTTCCACCACATCGCCGTTGCGCAATTCGGTGCGCAGGGGCACCGAGTTGCCATTGATTTTGACGGCCATGGTGCGGTCGCCAATGTTGCTGTGCACGGCGTAGGCAAAGTCGACCGCGGTGGCCCCGCGCGGCATGGCCATGATGCGGCTTTTGGGGGTGAACACATAGACCGCATCGGGAAACAAATCGACTTTGACGTGGTCCCAAAACTCAGAGGCATCGTGGGTTTCGTCTTGGATATCGAGCAAGGACTGCAGCCATTTGGCACCCAGCCGCTCGGCTTGCTCGGCGCTTTGCCGATCGTTTTTGTACAACCAGTGTGCGGCCACACCCGACTCGGCCACCACATTCATGGCTTGGGTGCGCAATTGAAATTCCACATTGGTGCCCGATGGCCCCACCACCGTGGTGTGCAATGACTGGTAGCCATTGAGCTTGGCAATCGCAATGTGGTCCTTGAAGCGGCCCGGAACAGGCTTGTACAACTGGTGCAACAAACCCAGTGCGGTGTAGCACTCGGTCACGCCGCCCAAGATCAAGCGAAAACCATACAAATCATTGACCTGGGCAAAGCTCAGGTTTTTGCTGTCCATTTTTTTGTAAATGGAGAAAAGTGTTTTTTCGCGGCCCGTGATTTGCATGGCCAGACCGGTTTTGCGAAAAACCGCTTCCACCTCGTGCTGGACTTTTTTCATCAGGTCACGGCGGCGGTTGCGCGCGCGGGTGATGGCTTTTTCCAGCACCTTGTAGCGCCAAGGCATGAGGTGGCGAAAAGACAAATCCTGCAACTCGCGGTAGGTCTGGTTCAGGCCCAAGCGGTTGGCAATGGGGACATAAATGTCCAGGGTTTCACTGGCAATGCGCCGCCATTTCTCGGGTGCCACGTCGGACAAGGTGCGCATGTTGTGGCTGCGGTCGGCCAGTTTGATCAAGATGACGCGCACATCGCGCGCCATGGCCAACAGCATTTTGCGAAACGACTCGGCCTGGTTTTCTTCCCGCGTGTCGAATTGCAGCTTATCGAGTTTGGTCAACCCATCGACCAATTCCGCCACGGTGGGGCCAAATTTTTCAATCAGCTCGGTCTTGACGATGCCGCAGTCTTCCAGCACATCGTGCAGCAATGCGGCCATCAGGGCCTGGGCATCGAGTTTCCATTGGGCGCATTGGGCGGCCACGGCAATCGGGTGGGTGATGTAGGGCTCGCCGCTGCTGCGCAATTGGCCCAAATGGGCCTCATCGGCCAGCCGATAAGCGCGCCGCACTTGCTCGATTTCATCGGTGGACAAATAGTCCAGATTCGCCATCAGGGCCGCAAAACTCGCCGCAGCCGCATTGGCGGCCGCATGCGCGGGCTTGGCTGGATGGGCGGGGCTCAAGGTGTTCACAGCCTTGACTGTATCAATTTGGCCAAGTGCGCCGCTGGCAGGGGATAAACGGGCGAAAAAAAACACCGCCTGGGCGGTGTTTTGGGGGTGCTTGAGGCCTTAACCCGGCACTTTTTTGAGCATTTCAAGCCCAATTTTCCCGGCAGCGATTTCGCGCAAAGCGGTGACGCAAGGCTTGTTCTTGCTGTCGAGCTTGGGGGTGTGTCCCTGGCTGATCATGCGGGCGCGGTAGGTGGCAGCCAGCACAAGTTGGAAGCGGTTGGGGATTTGCTCCAGGCAGTCTTCGACGGTGATGCGGGCCATGGTTTACTCCAAAGGGATTATTTCAATTTGAGGGCCTGAAAAATGTCAGCCCGGGCGCGTCGCAAGGCTTTGTATTTGAGCCGTTGCGAGTGAACGATGGCTTTGAGATCAAACAAAGCCCTTTCAAACAGCTCATTGATTATAACGAAGTCGAATTTCGGGGCCTGCGACATTTCATGCGCTGCGTTTTTGAGGCGTGTTTCAATCACCTCGGGGCTGTCTTCGCCCCGGTTTTTCAATCGCGAGCGCAGCTCGTCCCAGCTGGGCGGGAAGATGAAGATCAAAACCGCATTGGAAAATATTTTTTTGATTTGCAAAGCGCCTTGGTAATCGATTTCCAGCACCACGTCTGTGCCTTGGGCGATGCGTTGCTCGATCGATTCACGCGAGGTGCCATAGCGGTGCCCATGCACCGTGGCCCATTCCAAAAAGGCTTGGTTTTGAATCAATTCATCAAACTGTGCGTCGCTCACAAAATGGTATTCGCGGCCATCGATTTCTTGCCCTCTGGGCGGGCGTGTGGTGTGAGAAATCGAGGGTCGCACAGCGGCATCGAGCTCCATCAAGGCCTTGACCAAGCTGGATTTGCCAGCCCCACTGGGGGCGGCCACCACATAAACATTGCCCGGGTAGTCCATGGTCATCACTCCAAATTTTGTACCTGCTCACGCATTTGCTCGATCAGCACCTTCATGTCCACCCCCACACGGGTCATCTCCAATGCAGCGGATTTGGAGCCCAGGGTATTGGCCTCGCGGTGCAATTCTTGGATCAAAAAATCCAGCCGCTTGCCCACCCCTTCCTTGGCCGGTGGCTTTTGCAAGCAGTGGGTGATTTCATCCAGATGGGCGCTCAATCGGGTCAATTCCTCGGCCACATCAATGCGAATGGCAAAGGCTGTGGCTTCACTCAATGCGCGGTCTTGCGCCAGTTCGGGGCTGACCGATTCTTGGCCCAAAGCCATGGCCTCATGCCAGCGGTCCAAAAAACGCTGACGTTGTTGCGCAACCAAGTTGGGCACCAAGGGTATGGCTTTGGCCACCAAAGCCTGCAATTGCGCGACTAGCGCCAGCAGGTGCTGCGACAAGCGCAGGCCTTCACGGGCACGCGCTTGCAGCAAACTGGCGATGGCATCTTGGGCCAGCTTCAACAGGGCAGGCCCCATGGTCTGTGCATCCGACTGGGGTTGGACGGACAGTTTGAGGACATCGGCCACGCTCAAGCCGCGTGCCTGCGGCAGTTGGGCCTGCACTTGCATTTGCAGTTGCGCAAGGCGTTGCAAAACTTCAGGGCTGGGTGCGCCCAAGCCCGCTGAGGCCTCCGATTCCAGGTGGACCCGCACTTCGACTTTGCCGCGCTTGATTTGGGCACTGATCAAATCGCGAAGTGCTGCTTCATGCGCGCGCAATTCGTCGGGCATGCGAAAGCCCAGGTCCAGGAAACGGCTGTTGACCGAGCGAATTTCAAGGCCCAAGCGCACGGGTGGGGAGGCGGATGGGGCGGGTGGCGGCAGCAGCACTTGGGTGCTGGCATAGCCGGTCATGCTGTAGATGGGCACTTTGATCAAGAGGCTGACAAAAGCGGATTATCTCAGGGTCGATCTGGGGGTCGAAACCCAGCCGTGAGATGCGGCGACAATGGCGGGCTTCGCCTTGAACCCTTGGAAAAATTCACCATGAGCTTGCCTGCATCACGCCAAAGCCGCGCGCTTGACCAAATGCGACCCGTGCGCATCACCCGCCACTACACTATCCATGCCGAGGGGTCGGTGTTGATTGAATTTGGACAAACCAAGGTTTTGTGTACCGCTTCGGTGGAGGAAAAAGTGCCGCCGCACAAGCGCGGCAGCGGCGAGGGTTGGGTCACGGCCGAATACGGCATGCTGCCGCGCGCCACCCACACCCGCAGCGACCGCGAGGCCGCGCGTGGCAAACAAAGCGGCCGCACGCAAGAAATACAGCGTTTGATCGGCCGCTCCTTGCGGGCGGTGTTTGACCTTCAGGCCCTGGGTGAGCGCACGATTCAAATTGACTGCGATGTGTTGCAAGCCGATGGCGGCACCCGCACCGCCAGCATCACCGGCGCTTATGTGGCGGCCCATGATGCGGTGGCTTTTTTGCTGGCCAGCGGAAAAATCAAGCAGTCGCCCATCACCCATGCGGTGGCCGCGATTTCGGTGGGCATTTTGCAAGGCACGCCGCTGCTGGACTTGGAGTACACCGAAGACTCGGCTTGTGACACCGATATGAACGTGGTGATGACCGGCGCGGGTCATTTTGTCGAGGTGCAAGGCACCGCAGAGGGCGTGGCCTTCACCCGGCCTGAAATGGACCGCTTGTTGGGTTTGGCTGAAAAAGGCATTCAAGAATTGTTTGCTTTGCAACAACAAGCCCTGGCTTGAGGCGCATGGCCATGCGCAGTTTGGTTTTGGCATCCAACAACGCAGGCAAGTTGGCCGAACTGCAGGTGCTGTTTGCCCCCTTGGGTTGGCAGCTGCTGCCCCAGTCAGCCTTCGATACGCCGGAGGCGCAAGAGCCTTTTCACACCTTTGTGGAAAACGCCTTGGCCAAAGCGCGCCATGCAGCGGCCCACACCGGACGGCCTGCCGTGGCCGACGATGCGGGTTTGTGTGTGGATGCCTTTGATGGATTGCCAGGCGTGCAAACCGCCCACTACGCCACCCAGTTTGGTTACCCCAAGGGGGACGACAGCAATGTGCGCGCTTTGTTGGAGCAACTCCAAGGGGTTGCCCAGCGCCGCGCTGCATTGGTCAGCACCTTGGTGGCTGTGCGGCACCCGCTGGACCCCGAGCCCTTGATCGCCATGGGGCGTGTGGTGGGCGAGATCACCACCGCGCCACGGGGCAGCCAGGGTTTTGGTTTCGATCCGGTGATGTTCATCCCCGAATTGGGCAAAACCTTTGCCGAACTCGACCCTGTGGTGAAAAACCAATACAGCCACCGAGGCCGTGCCGCGCGCCAATTGATCGCGCTCATGCAAACACAGTGGGACCCAGCAGGATGAGTGGCCCCAACTTGGACTTGGCCAAGCTGGGCGAAGCAGCGCACTGGCTGCGGCCAGGCACATTGCAGTTGCCTGCATTGCCGCCTTTGTCTTTGTATGTGCACCTGCCTTGGTGCTTGAAAAAATGCCCTTATTGCGACTTCAATTCACACGCCTTTGGGGCCGATAAAGGCGACTTGCCGCAAGCTGCCTACCTGCAAGCCTTGATGGCCGATTTGCAGCAAGCCTTGCCCTTGGTGTGGGGCCGGCCGGTGCACAGTGTGTTTTTGGGGGGTGGCACGCCCAGTTTGTTTGAACCGTGGGCGATTGAACAATTGCTGGGCCACATCCGGGCCTTGTTGCCCTTGGTGCCCGATTGCGAAATCACCATGGAGGCCAACCCGGGCACCTTTGAAACAGACCGCTTCCATGCCTATCGCGCCGCTGGGGTGACCCGCTTGTCGGTGGGGGTGCAAAGCTTTCACAACGACAGCTTGCGGGCATTGGGTCGGGTGCACGATGCCGATCAGGCCCTGGCCGCCGTGAAAGAAGCGGCTGAGGCTTTTGAAACCTTCAACATCGACCTGATGTATGCCTTGCCGGGGCAAACGCTGAGCGCCTTGCAGCACGACTTGGACACGGCTTTGGGCTTGGCACCGCCACACCTGTCGATTTACCACCTGACGATTGAGCCCAACACCTGGTTTGAGCGACACCCGCCCGTGTTGCCCGCTGAAGACGAGGCTTTTGACATGCTGGACATGATCACCCAGGGCACAGCCGAACAAGGCATGGCACGCTATGAGGTGTCTGCTTATGCCCAACGCGGACACGCTTGTTGGCACAACACCAATTACTGGCAATTTGGCGACTACCTGGGCATTGGTGCTGGCGCGCACAGCAAAATCAGTTTTCCGCACCGGGTGTTGCGCTTGATCCGATACCGCGAGCCAGCGCTCTACATGAAGCAGGCGATGCAGGGCCAAGCGGTCAGCCAGGGCCATGAAGTGGGGCGCAAAGACCTGGCGTTTGAATTTGCCCTCAATGCGTTTCGCCTCAAAGCCGGATTTGCGCTCGGTGACTTCAATGCCCGCACCGGTTTGCCATTGAGCAGCGTGGAGCCCGCCTTGGCGCAGGCGCAGCAGCGCGGCTTGATCGAGCGCATCGATCAGCGGGTCAAGCCCACCGAGCGGGGCTTTGATTTTTTGAACGATTTGGTGGCCTTGTTTTTGCCCCCTGAGGGCCCACCGAAAACGCTGTCAAACGCCAGCGAGCAAGCGCTGGTGTTCAAGCCACCGCATTAACGGCTTTTTTTGCTTTGGCGCACGCGCCACAGCTCGTCGAGCACCATGCTGATGGCCCCCACGCTGATGGCGCTGTCGGCCACATTGAAGGCGGGAAAGTGCCCGCCGGGAAAGATGGGCGATAAAAATGCCCAGTGAAAGTCTGCAAAGTCGATCACATGGCCGTACACAATGCGGTCGATCACATTGCCCACCGCACCCCCCAGGATCAGCGAAATCGACAGGCAAAACAATTTTTGCTGCGGGTGGTTGTGCAGCATCCACACCATGAATGCCGCCGCCACCGTGCCCAGGCCAATGAAGAACCAGCGCTGCCAACCCGAGGCAGAGGCCAAAAATGAAAAGGCTGCCCCGCTGTTGTGCACCCGGACCAGATTGAAAAAATCGGTGATGAACCAGCTGTCACCCAGTTGGAAGTGCCCCACGATCAAGACCTTGGTCAGTTGGTCCAGCACCAAAACCAGCAGCGACAAAGCCAGCCACAGCTTCAAGGAGGGGGTGTTGCGCGCAGCCATGGGTGTTCAAGCAAACAAACGCGTTTCGCCGCTGCCATGCAGGTTGTCAACGCAGCGGCTGCACAAGCTGGGGTGTTGCGGGTCTTGGCCCACATCGGCCCGGTAGTGCCAGCAGCGGTCGCATTTGGCATGCGGCGAGGGAGAGACTGCCACCATGGGCGCATCGCTGGCCTCGCACGCCACCGCTGAGGTGATGAACACAAACCGCAGGTCTGGCCCCAAGCTTTGCAGCAAGGCGTGGTCTTGTGGGCTCACGCGCAAACTCACCTGGGCTTGCAGCGATGAGCCGACCTGCCCTTGGCTGCGCAGCACCTCGATTTCTTTGTTCACGGTTTCGCGCAATTCGCGGATGCGCGTCCATTTGGCCAACAAGGCGGTGTCGGGTGTGGGCAGGTCGCAATAGGTTTGGGCAAAGATGCTGCCACCTTGACCGGCCACGGCCCATGCTTCTTCGGCGGTGAAGCTCAGGAAAGGGGCCATCCAGCGCAGCATGGCTTGGGTGATGTGCCACAGCGCGGTTTGTGCGCTGCGCCGGGCATGCGAAGTGGCTTGGGTGGTGTAGAGCCGGTCTTTGAGCACATCCAGGTAAAAAGCGCCCAAATCTTCCGAGCAAAAGATTTGCAACTTGGCCACCACGGGATGGAACTCGTACACCCCGAAGTGACCGCCCTCGAACACTTTGCGTTGGGCATTGAAATGGCCCACGATGTCGGCTTGCAATTGGGCGGCGCGGCCCAGTGCGTAGCGGTCGACTTCCAGCATGTCAGCCACGGCAACGGCATCGCGCGAGATGTCAAAGTCGCTGGTGTTGGCCAGCAAGAACTTCAAGGTGTTGCGCACCCTGCGGTAGGTGTCGACGACGCGCGCCAAAATTTTGTCGTCGATGTTCAAGTCGCCCGAGTAATCGGTGGCCGCCACCCACAAACGCACAATTTCAGCGCCCAGTTTGTCGGTCACTTCTTGCGGCACCACCGTGTTGCCCAAGCTTTTGCTCATTTTTCGACCTTGCCCATCGGTGGCAAAGCCGTGGGTCAACAAACCACGGTAAGGCGCGCGGTCGTACAAGGCACAGCCCAACAGCAAGGAGCTGTGGAACCAGCCCCGGTGCTGGTCATGCCCTTCCAAATACAGATCGGCCTCTGGCCCAGATTCATGGAATGGTGGGCGGTCGTATGCGCCACGGTGGCTGCCACGCAGCACGTGCTCGAAGGTGGAGCCCGAGTCAAACCAGACTTCCAAAATATCGGTGCTTTTGGTGTATTGCTCGGGGTGGTCGCCTGCCTCGGTGAGGATGTCTTCCACCGTGGCGCGGCTCCAAGCCTCGATGCCGCCTTTCTCCACCATGTCGGCCGCTTGGTCCAAGATGGCCATGGTGCGCGGGTGCAGCTCGCCGCTGTCTTTGTGCAAAAAGAAGGGCACGGGCACGCCCCAACTGCGCTGGCGCGAGATGCACCAATCGGGCCGGTTGGCGATCATGTCGCGCAAGCGGGTCTTGCCGTTTTCGGGGTAGAACTGGGTTTGCTCGATCGCGTCCAAGGCCAGTTGGCGCAAGGTTTTCGGCGCTTTGTCACGGGTGAACACCCCTTTGCCTTCGTCCATGCGCACAAACCATTGGGCCGCAGCGCGGTAAATCACCGGGGTTTTGTGGCGCCAGCAATGCGGGTAACTGTGGGTGATGCCATGGGTGGCCATCAAGCGGCCCGCATTTTTCAAGGCCTCCAAAATCACAGGCACGGCTTTCCAAATGTGTTGGCCACCAAACAAAGCAAAGTCGGGGGCATAAGCACCGTTGCCTTGCACGGGGTTCAAGATGTCGTTGTAGGCCATGCCATGGGCGACACAGGAATTGAAGTCGTCCACGCCATAAGCGGGTGCGCTGTGCACGATGCCCGTGCCGTCATCGTCGCTGACGTAATCAGCGAGGTACACCGGCGAAAGGCGACTAAAAGCTGGATCCACGTTGAACAACGGGTGGCGGAACTTCAAGCCCTCTAGGCGATGACCTCTGGTTTTGGCCAAAACATCACCCGATATGCCATAGCGTTCAAGGCATTTGCCAACTAGACTTTCTGCCAAAACTAACAAGCCTCGATTGGTGTTGACCAGGGCATACATCAAATTTGGATTTATGTTCAGCGCCTGATTTGCAGGAATTGTCCAAGCAGTCGTAGTCCAGATGACTGCAAAGATCAATTGATTTGGGACTCGCGAGGAATTGAAAAGTTCTTTGCCAGCATCTGTTGGGCCTTCTTCTCTCTCTCTGCGCTCCGAAGCTTTTCTGGAGTTGCCAAAATAAAAAGCTTCCAAAATTTCATCAACATCATTGGCCTCAAACGCCACGTCCAGCGTCTCGCTTTTCTTGTCCTGGTATTCAATCTCAAACTCGGCCAAAGAGGAGCCGCAGTCAAAGCACCAGTACACAGGCTTCAAGCCCCGGTAAACGAAACCGCGTTCAATCACCCGTTTGAAGGCGCGGATCTCGCCGGCCTCGTTGGCCGGGTCCATGGTGCGGTAGGGGCGTTCCCAATCGCCGAGCACGCCGAGTCGCTTGAAGTCCTCGCGCTGCTGATCGATTTGCTCGGTGGCAAAAGCACGGCTTTTGGCCTGCATGTCGTCGCGGCTTAATTTGCGGCCATGGAGTTTTTCGATGGCGTTTTCAATCGGCAAGCCGTGGCAGTCCCAACCGGGGATGTATTGCGCATCAAAGCCAGCCAACTGGCGCGACTTGACGATCATGTCTTTGAGCACTTTGTTGAGGGCGTGGCCAATGTGCAGCTTGCCATTGGCATAGGGCGGCCCATCGTGCAGCACAAACAAGGGTTGGCCCAGGCGCGCCAAGCGCAGTTTTTTGTACAAACCTTGGTCAGACCAGGCTTTGGCCCAAGCGGGTTCGCGTTTGGGCAAGTCTCCGCGCATGGGAAACGGGGTGTCGGGCAAGTTCAGGCTGGCGCGGTGGTCGGAAGCGGATTCGGTCATATTCAGGCTCAAACAAGTTAGGGCATGGCCAATGCCTCAAGGGGGCGGCAAGGGCATGGCAAAACGATGTCAGGCCCCAAGCGCTTCAAATTCGGTCGCGGGTGGTTTGGCGGCGGGTGTTAGCGGGGCTGGGGGCGTGTTGCTCGAACCAAAGTTTGGCATCCACGCAGTCTTGGGCAATGCCTTGTTGCAAAGCATCCAAGCTGTCGTACTTCAATTCGTCGTGTAATTTATGCAGCAAGTCCACTTGGATGATTTTACCGTAGCCCCCTTCAGCACCCAGGTGGCTGGGCCAGGTCAGGCAATGGGTTTCCAGCAGCACGCGCCCACCGTTGACATCGTTGGGATCGATGGAAGGGCGCACACCCAAGTTGGCCACGCCGGGCAAGGCTTGTTCGCCCAGGCCATGGACTTGAACCACAAAAATACCGCTGGCCGCAGGCTTCCAATGCCGAAACCGCAGGTTCAGCGTGGGGCATTGCAGGCTTCGGCCCAGCTTTCGGCCGTGCACCACATGGCCCGAAATGGCATAGGGGCGGCCCAGCAACTGGGCGGCGCTGCCCATGTCGCCCCGGCCCAAAGCAGCGCGCACCGCAGAACTCGATACCCGCAAGCCACGCACTTCATAGCTTTGCATGCGGGCCACATCAAAGCCGTGGACGGCCCCGGCCGCGTCCAAGCTGGCGTAGTCACCCTGGCGTTGGGCCCCATAGCGAAAATCGTCGCCCACCAATACATATTTAACGCCCAGGCCTTTGACCAGGCCTTGTGAAACAAATTCCTCAGCGCTTTGTTGGGCCAATTTGTCGTTGAAAGGCAAGACCACACACTGGTCGATGCCGCAGGCAGCGAGCTCACCCAACTTGTCGCGCAAGGTGGCGATGCGCGCAGGGGCCAAGTTCGGGTTGTGGGCGATGCGGGCAAAGTGGTCGCGCGGGTGGGGCTCAAAGGTCAATACGCAACTGGGCAGCCCCCGGTGCTGGGCTTCTGAGCGCAACAAGGCCAACATGGCTTGGTGCCCACGGTGAACGCCGTCAAAGTTGCCGATGGTCAGTGCGCATTGGGGCTCGCGCAGAGCGTGATGTAAACCGTGAAGAATGCGCATGGTGCGAGGACTGCGTCACAGCGACGCCAACAAAACAAGGTATATTGTCTCGCATTGAGACGTTGCGCCCATCTTGCATGGGCGCACTCAGAAAGCGCATCCGGTTTTGAACCATTCAGGAGGTGTGGATTGAAGGTCTTGAAACTCTCGGCCCAGGGCTTGCCCCAGTCGTGGATCAGCTTGGAACAAGCGGTCATTCACTACGCTTCCAACGAAGTGCGTTGGGAGTCCGGCGGTGAAATCGCCGTGTTTCGGGGTGGCCATAATGCCATCACGGGGCAGCAGTCGGTCATCGCGGTCAACAGCATCATTGGCACCCGAGGCGTGCCCTCCATCAATCCCTTTGATTTGCGCCCTGGCCTGACCAATGCCAAATTGTTTGCCCGCGACCGAAACATCTGCGCTTACTGCGGTGATCACTTTCACGAGTCGGAACTCACCCGAGAGCACATCATCCCGTTTGCCCAAAATGGCTTGGACCATTGGATGAACGTGGTCACTGCATGCCGTGCTTGCAACCACCGCAAAAGCAGCCGCACCCCCGAGCAGGCCAAGATGCCACTGCTCTACACGCCTTATGTGCCCAGCCTGTGGGAAGACTTTATTTTGCGCAACCGCCGCATCTTGGACGACCAAATGGAGTTCTTAATGGCGCATTTGCCGCGCAATTCGCGATTGGCGGCTTGAATCCAGGCCACAGCCGTCCACGCATCACCGCATCAACCAACGGGCGATGGCTTTGGGGTAGAGCAAATGCTCTTGCGAGAGCACCCGCTCGTTCAAGCTTTGGGCCGTGTCGCCAGGTAAAACCGGCACCACGGCTTGCGCCAAGATCGGACCATGGTCCAAATCGGCGGTCACCTCGTGCACGCTGGCCCCAGTGAATTGACAGCCCGCGTCCAACACCCGTTGGTGGGTGTGGAGACCCGGAAATGCGGGCAACAAAGAGGGGTGGATGTTGATCAAGCGCCCGGCGTAATGGGCCACAAAGGCCGGTGTCAGTATCCGCATAAAGCCGGCCAGCACCACCAAGCTGGGTTGATGGGCATCGATGGCCTGCATCAAGGCTTGGTCAAATGCCGAGCGCGGATCGGCTTGGTCGGCGAATGCCTGGTGATCCACCACCTGGGTGGCCAATCCCAAGTGTTGCGCCGCTTGCAAGCCCTTGGCCTGTGGCCGGTTGCTGATCACCGCACAGATGCGCGCCCCGAATTGGACATACCACTGATCGCGTTCACATGCATTCGCAATGGCGACCATGTTCGAGCCACTGCCGGAGATCAGGATCACGATGTTGCGCATGACGCGCATTATCCCGATGGCCGTGGATGCGCCAGTCTTTGGGGCAAAATCGCACGCCCGTGCCAAAACAAAAACGATGCGCCCCACACCTGGGGCGCGCCAAGGAGATCAACCATGAACCTCAGCTTCACCCCTGAAGAACAGGCTTTTCGCGAAGAAGTGCGTGCCTGGGTGCGATCGCACTTACCCCCAGCCATTTCAAACAAGGTGCACAACGCCTTGCGCCTGACCCGAGAGGACATGCAGTCTTGGGCGCAAATCTTGGGGGCCAAGGGTTGGCTGGGCTATGGGTGGCCCGCTCAATTTGGTGGGCCCGGTTGGAATGCGGTGCAAAAGCATTTGTTCGAGGAAGAATGCGCTTTGGCGGGCGCACCACGCATCGTGCCTTTTGGCCCGGTGATGGTGGCACCGGTCATCATGGCCTTTGGCTCGCCCGAGCAACACCAGCGGTTTTTGCCGGGCATTGCCAGTGGCAAGGTGTGGTGGAGCCAGGGCTACAGCGAGCCCGGTTCAGGTTCGGATTTGGCATCCCTCAAAACCCGTGCCGAGCGGGTCGGTGACAAATACATCGTCAATGGTCAAAAAACCTGGACCACCTTGGGTCAATACGGTGAGTGGATTTTTTGCCTGGTGCGCACCAGCACCGAGGGCAAACCGCAGACGGGCATTTCGTTTTTGCTGATCGACATGAAGTCCAAAGGGGTCAGCGTGCGCCCGATCAAACTCTTGGATGGTGAATGCGAGGTCAACGAGGTCTGGTTTGACAACGTGGAAGTGCCGGTTGAAAACCTGGTGGGGGAAGAAAACAAGGGTTGGAATTACGCCAAATACCTGTTGGCCCACGAGCGCACCAATATCGCCGATGTCAATCGCGCCAAGCGAGAGCTGGAGCGCTTGAAGCGCATTGCCAAGGCCGAAGGCGTTTGGGAGGACATGCGGTTTCGCGATGAAATCGCCAAACTCGAAGTGGACGTGATTGCCTTGGAAATGATGGTCTTGCGCGTGCTCAGTGCCGAGAAGTCGGGCAAGCAATCGCTGGACATCGCAGGCTTGCTCAAAATCCGTGGCTCTGAGATCCAGCAGCGCTACACCGAGTTGATGATGCTGGCCGCAGGCCCGTTCAGCACGCCATTCATTGCCGAGGCCATGGACGCAGGCTGGCAGGGCGATCACGTGGGTGCAGCGCACTGCGCGCCACTGGCTTCGACATATTTCAACATGCGCAAGACCACCATTTACGGTGGCTCGAACGAAGTGCAGCGCAACATCGTTGCGCAAACTGTTTTGGGGTGAACCATGGACTTTGATTTTTCCGACGATCAAATTCAACTGCGCGAAGCGGTGCTCAAATGGGTGGACAAGGCCTACACCTTTGACGAGCGCCGAAGCGCCGTGGCGGCGGGTGGTTTTTCTGCCAGCACCTACCAAGCCCTGGCCGAGTTGGGCCTCAGTGGCTTGTATGTGCAAGACACCTATGGCGGCATGAACATGGGCCCGGTCGAAGGCATGGTGGTGATGGAGGAACTGGGGCGCGGCATGGTGCTCGAACCCCTGGTCCACGCTTGGATCGCCACCGCTGTGTTGCAAGCCCATGCCCCAGCGGACTTGAAGACCGATTGGTTGCCGCGCTTGGCCGCTGGCGAGTCATGGCTGGTGCTGGCCCACCACGAAAAGGGGGCCCGCTACCACTTGGACAAATGCCAAGCCACCGCTGCAAAAGTCGGCGATGCTTGGCAAGTCACAGGCCACAAAAGCCTGGTGCCAGCGGGAGACCATGCGCACGGGTTTTTGGTCCCGGCGGTGGCCCAAGGCAAGCAGGCTTTGTTTTTGGTGCCACGCAGCGCGGCCACTGACACCTCCCATGCCTATCAGGCCCAAGATGGCAGCCGCCTGAGCGAGCTGCATGTGAAGCAGGCTCCGGCCCACCTCATCACCCTGGATGGCCTGACCGCGTTGCAATTGGCCGTCGATGTGGGCGCTGCGGCCTTGTGCGCCCAAGCCGTGGGTTTGATGGAAAAAACCTTGGCCATCACGGTCGAGTACATGAACACGCGCAAACAGTTTGGTCTGGCCATTGCCAGCTTTCAAGCCCTGCGCCATCGGGTGGCCGACATGAAAATGCAACTCGAGTTGGGCCGCTCCATGAGCTACTACGCCGCGCTCAAAATGAATGCGCCCGCTGCAGAGCGATCGCTGGCGGTCTCGCGCGCCAAGTACCAAATAGGCCGTTCAGCGCGCTATGTAGGCCAAGAGGCGGTGCAGTTGCATGGGGGCATTGGTGTGACCGACGAATACATCGTCAGCCATTGCTTCAAACGCTTGACCCAAATAGAACTCAGCCTGGGCGACAGCTTGCACCACCTGGGGCAGGTGTCAGCGCAGATGCAAGACACCGCAGGCGTATTTGCCTGACGTTTGCTGGCTCAGTTTGGGATGGCGGTGAAGCGCGCTTGCTGCACCCCGTTGATCACCACTTGTTCAGTGAACATGGCAAATGGGCGCACCCACAGCCCGCGTTCGCCGTATTCGGCGCGGTACAGCACCAAGGGCTCCAGGGTTTCGCTGTGGCGAACCACGCCCAGCACTTCATACAGCATGCCTTTGTAATGGCGGTAAGGCCCCAGTGGCAGGGACGGCTGGGGAGGTAGGTCGGTATCGGACATGTTGCCAAGCATAAAGCTTGGCGCTGTCCCCCTCAAAAATGCTTGCCTGGGCTTGCTGCATCGATAATGCGCCATGCACCCCAAAGCCCTGATGGATGCCTGCACCGAATTGGTACGCCAGGTATTGAAGTTCGACCACTCCGCCGACGCGGTGGTGTCCCAATTTTTCAAACAAAACCGCAAGTCACTGGGCTTGGGGCCACGCGAGCGCTCGGCCTTGTCGGGTGCGGTTTACAGCGTTTTGCGCCACAAGCTGTTGTTTGACCATTTGTCCCCGTCGGGCAGCGGCCCCAAAGAACGGCGCATGGCCATTTTGGGATGGGCCCACCACCAAGAATTGCTGGGCCACAGCGACCGGGCAAAGCCAGGTGCCAGCGATTTTCTGCGCAGCGCCCTCAACGAGCCAGAGAAAAAGTGGCTGGACCAGTGTGGGGCCATTGACCGCAGTGCATTGCTCGAGCGCCATCGCCACAATCTGCCGGAATGGCTGGTCACCTCGCTCAAGGCCCAGTTGGGCGAGCGCTTTTGGGACTATGTGGCCGCATTGAACCGGCCCCAAGGCCTGGATTTGCGGGTCAATGCCTTGCTGCACAAACGGCCAGAGGCCCAGGCCATGCTGGCCAAGGAACACATGGCCAGCGAACCCACCCCGTTTTCACCTTGGGGCCTGCGTTTGCTGGACAAAACCAATGTGACCGACAGTGAAAGCTTTCAAAAGGGCGCGGTCGAGGTGCAAGACGAAGGCTCGCAATTGCTGGCCTTGTTGGTGGATGCCAAGCGCGGTGAGATGGTGGTTGATTTTTGTGCCGGTGCAGGCGGCAAAACCTTGGCCTTGGGCGCTGGCATGCGCAACACCGGGCGTTTGTATGCGATGGACACATCGGCCCACCGCTTGGACGGCCTCAAACCCCGTTTGGCCCGCAGCGGCTTGTCCAATGTGCACCCCGTGGCCATTGCCCATGAGCGCGATGAGCGCATCAAGCGATTGAGCGGCAAGATCGACCGGGTGTTGGTGGATGCGCCTTGCTCGGGCTTGGGCACTTTGCGCCGCAGCCCCGATTTGAAGTGGCGCCAAACCCCGGAGGGGGTGGCGCAAGGGGCGTTGCTGCAAAACGCCATATTGGACAGCGCGGCGCGGCTGCTCAAACCCGGTGGCCGTTTGGTCTACGCCACTTGCAGCACGATGGTGGAAGAAAACGAAGCGGTGGCCCAGGCATTTGGCCTTCGCCACCCCCAATGGGTGCCCATGTCGGTCGAAGCGGTTTTGACCGAACTCAAGGTGGAAAAAGCGGCACACATTTGTTCACCCGACGGCTTGTACCTGCGCATGTGGCCCCATTTGCACGGCACGGATGGCTTTTTTGCCGCCATCTGGCGCGCCCCTTAAAATCTGCCCCCAATTCCCTTGACAGGGTTTGAAAGGAATTGCGATGTGGATCACTGACTCTGCCTTCATCACCGCCATGCTCGAGTGGCTGGCCTACGGTGTGTGGGATTTGTCGGCTTGGCAGTTGCTGGGGGTGACTTTGGGTTTGACCCACATCACGATTGCGGCGGTGACGATTTATTTGCACCGCCACCAAGCCCACCGGTCGATGGACTTGCACCCCTTGCCCGCGCATTTTTTCCGGCTTTGGTTGTGGCTCACCACCGGCATGCAAACCAAGGCTTGGGCGGCCATTCACCGCAAACACCACGCCAAATGCGAAACCCCTGAGGACCCCCACAGCCCGCAAACCCGTGGCATCCGCACCGTTTTTTGGCAAGGTGCCGAGCTGTACCGGGCCGAAGCCCGCAACAGCGAGACCTTGGCCAAATATGGCCATGGCACCCCCAATGATTGGGTGGAAAACCATGTTTATTCCCGCTTCCCCTGGCAGGGGCTGGGTGTGATGCTGATCATCAACCTGGCATTGTTTGGCGTGGTGGGTTTGAGCATTTGGGCCATCCAGATGATGTGGATACCCGTTACCGCAGCGGGCATCATCAACGGGATTGGCCATTACTGGGGCTACCGCAATTTTGAAGCCGCCGATGCCAGCACCAATATCTCGCCTTGGGGCATCTTGATCGGTGGCGAAGAGTTGCACAACAACCACCACACCTATCCCACCTCGGCCAAGTTGTCGGTCAAGGCCTATGAGTTTGACATTGGATGGCTGTACATCCGTGTGCTCGAAACCTTGGGATTGGCCCATGTCAAAAAAACGCCCCCCAAAGTGCAATTTGGTGCCATCCAGCCGGTGCCCGATGAAAACACACTGGAGGCCTTGATCGTCAACCGCTACGAACTGATGGCCAGTTATGCCCGCCAACTCCAGCGTGCGGTGGCGCAAGAGATTGCCCGTTTGCCCCAACAACCGGCCGATTCGGTGATGTCGGTGGCGCGCCGCTGGATGCACCGCGATGCCGACAAAGTGCCCAGTTGGGCCAGCCAAAGCCTGGCACAAGCGCGCGCGGTGTTGCCCGATGCCGACACCATGGTGCGCATGCGCGAAGAGCTCAGCGAGTTGTGGCTGTCCACCAACCGCTCACGCCAGCAACTCGCCAGCGATTTGCAGGCTTGGTGCCGCAAAGCAGAGGGCAGTGGTGTGGCGGCCTTGCAAGAGTTTTCCCTGCGCCTGCGCATGGCACGCATATAAAAAGCAGATGCCCAATAAAAAAACCGCTCCGAGGAGCGGTTTTTTTATTGGGACAAGCCGTGTTTACTTCAGCTTGGTCTCTTTGTACTCGACATGCTTGCGAGCTTTGGGATCAAACTTCATGATCGCCATTTTCTCGGGCATGGTTTTCTTGTTTTTGCTGGTGGTGTAGAAGTGACCAGTGCCAGCCGTTGATTCAAGTTTGATCTTTTCGCGTCCGCCTTTGGAAGCCATGGTGAAATCCTTTCAGTCTGTGGTTTCAGCGCCCGGCCTCAGAGAACCGGGCACTTTGAAAAATAGGGTGATCAGGCTTGGCCGTGGGCACGCAAATCGGCGAGAACCGCGTCAATGCCTTTTTTGTCGATCAAGCGCAAAGCAGCGCTGGAGACGCGCAAACGCACCCAACGGTTTTCGCTTTCGACCCAAAAGCGACGGTATTGCAGGTTGGGCAAAAAACGGCGTTTGGTTTTGTTGTTGGCGTGAGAAACATTGTTTCCCACCATCGGGCCTTTGCCCGTGACTTCACACACGCGTGACATACGCTCACTCCGATAAACAGCCGACAGCTGACGCTGCGGGCTTGACCTCGCCGGTAGGGGGGCGGTATCCCCGCTGCACGGGTCCGCACAGCAAAGCCAGAGATTGTAGCCTGAGAAGCCGGGCACCCCCAAATGGCCCGAAGTTTCAGGGTTTGGGGCCCTTAAACATGGCTAAACCCCCGGTCAGGCGGGGTTTCAGCGGCCTTGTTCCAAGAAGCGTTGCGCGTCCAAAGCCGCCATGCAGCCGGTGCCCGCGCTGGTGATGGCTTGGCGGTACACATGGTCTTGCACATCACCGGCCGCGAACACACCGGGCACACTGGTCATGGTGGCCATGCCTTGCAAGCCGCTTTGGGTGACGATGTAGCCATCCTTCATGTCGAGTTGGCCTTTGAAAATATCGGTATTGGGCTGGTGGCCAATGGCAATGAAGCAGCCTTGCAAGCTCAGGTCGCGGGTGCTTTGGTCGGTGGTGCTTTTCAGGCGCACCCCGGTGACACCGCTGGCATCGCCCAGCACCTCGTCCAACACACTGTGCAGTTGCAAAACAATTTTGCCGCTGCTGACTTTTTCCATCAGCTTGTCAATCATGATGGCCTCGGCTTTGAATTTGTCGCGGCGGTGCACCAAATGCACCTGGCTGGCGATGTTGGACAGGTACAAGGCCTCTTCCACCGCTGTGTTGCCCCCGCCGACCACGCAAACCGCTTGGTCGCGGTAGAAAAAACCGTCACAGGTGGCGCAACCCGACACACCACGGCCCATGAAGGCTTGCTCCGAAGGCAGTCCCAGGTATTTGGCCGATGCGCCGGTGGCAATGATCAAGCTGTCACAGGTGTAAACGCCGCTGTCGCCGTGCAGGCGAAACGGCCGTTGGGCCAACTCCACCGTGTGGATGTGGTCGAACACAATTTCAGTGTTGAAACGTTGGGCGTGCTCCAAAAAACGCTGCATCAAATCGGGCCCTTGCACCCCGTGCACATCGGCGGGCCAGTTGTCCACTTCGGTGGTGGTCATGAGTTGGCCGCCTTGGGCCATGCCCGTGATCAGCAGGGGTTTGAGGTTGGCGCGGGCGGCGTACACGGCGGCGGTGTAGCCGGCCGGTCCGGAGCCGAGGATGAGAACTTGAGCGTGGGTGGTCATGGTGGCCTTGTGTCGGTGCGCGTGGTCATTGAAGAGGGCACATTGTAAGAAGGGTGGGTTTTCCCGTATTTTTGCGGTGATTCTGAGCCTGGCCTGGGGTAAGCTTGCGGTTTCGCCATGACTTACTCGATCAATACCCTCAACCATGACCCGGACACCGCGTCCGAACCCACAGGCTGGCGGCGGTTTGCGCAAGAAATGGCCTTGACGGCGGGATTTTTATTTTTGGCGTTTTGGCTGTTGGCTTTGTGGTCTCACCACCCTGGGGACTCGGCCTGGACCACCTCGGGCGATGGTGCAGCGGCACGCAATGCGGCCGGTCGATTGGGTGCGCTGATCAGCGACATGGGTTTTTTCTTGTTGGGCTATTCGATCTGGTGGGCTTATGGCGCGGCCTTATCGGTCTGGGTGCGCTCCCTGCGGGATCGCTTCAATGAGCGCGCGCCCGTTGCGGACAACGCGCTGTGGCGACACAGCAAGATGGCCTTTTGGTGTGGTTTGGCCATGTTGCTGCTGTCTAGCGCGGCCCTGGAGTGGAGCCGCTTGTACCGCTTTGAATCGGCCCTGGCCGGTCACATCAGTGGCGGTGTGGTGGGCTATTTCATTGGGCCCTTGAGCGAACACTGGTTGGGTTTCAACGGCGCTGGTTTGGTCTTCATCGCCTTGATGCTGGTGGGGCTGTCTTGGGTGTTTCGTTTTTCGTGGGTGCAAGTGGCGCAAGACATTGGCGCAGCCCTCGATGGCTTTGTGGCCTCGTGGCGCGAGAAGCGTGAACTGGCGCAAGACTTGGCCTTGGGCCAAGCGGCGGCCCGCGAGCGCGAAGAAATCACCACCGAAGCGCGCCCCGAGATGGAAGATGAGCCTGCGCCCGCTGTCATGATTGAACCCGTGGTGCTGGATGTGCCCAAGAGCACCCGGGTGGCCAAGGAAAGACAGCGCCCCTTGTTCAATGAAATGCCCGACAGCCGCTTGCCCCAGGTGGATTTGCTCGACGGCGAATTGGCGCGGCAAGACACGGTGTCGAGCGAGACCATGGAGATGACCAGCCGCATGATTGAAAAGCGGCTGAAAGACTTTGGTGTCGAGGTGCGCGTGGTCGCGGCCGCCCCCGGCCCGGTCATCACCCGCTATGAAATCGAGCCCGCCACCGGTGTCAAGGGCTCGCAAGTGGTGGGTTTGGCCAAGGACTTGGCCCGCTCCCTGAGCCTGGTGTCCATTCGGGTGGTGGAGACCATCCCAGGCAAAAACTACATGGCCTTGGAATTGCCCAACGCCCGGCGGCAAACCATCAAGCTGAGCGAGATTTTGGGCTCTCAGGTGTACAACGAAGCCAAGTCCTTGCTCACCATGGGCCTGGGCAAAGACATCGTGGGCAACCCCATCGTGGCCGATCTGGCCAAGATGCCCCATGTGTTGGTGGCCGGCACCACGGGCTCGGGCAAATCGGTGGGCATCAATGCCATGATTTTGTCCTTGCTCTACAAAGCCGAGGCCCGCGATGTGCGCTTGCTCATGATCGACCCCAAGATGTTGGAGATGTCGGTGTATGAAGGCATCCCCCATTTGCTCGCGCCAGTGGTCACCGACATGAAACAAGCCGCCCACGGGCTGACTTGGTGCGTGGCCGAAATGGAGCGCCGCTACAAGTTGATGAGCAAAATGGGCGTGCGCAACCTGGCCGGTTACAACACCAAAATCGATGAGGCCACCGCCCGCGAAGAGCACATCGCCAACCCCTTTAGCCTGACACCCGATTCGCCCGAGCCCTTGGAGCGCTTGCCCCACATCGTGGTGGTGATCGACGAGTTGGCCGATTTGATGATGGTGGTGGGCAAAAAAATCGAAGAACTGATTGCCCGTTTGGCCCAAAAAGCCCGCGCTGCAGGCATCCATTTGATTTTGGCCACCCAGCGTCCCAGCGTGGATGTGATCACCGGTTTGATCAAGGCCAACATCCCCACCCGCATTGCCTTTCAAGTCAGCAGCAAAATCGACAGCCGAACCATCTTGGACCAAATGGGGGCCGAGGCCTTGTTGGGCATGGGCGACATGCTCTACATGCCCAGTGGCACGGGTTTGCCCATCCGCGTGCACGGTGCTTTTGTCAGCGACGAAGAGGTGCACCGGGTGGTCAGTTACCTGAAAACCCAGGGCGAGCCCAATTACATCGAAGGCCTGCTCGAAGGCGGCACGGTGGATGGCGCAGACATCGACATCGACGGCATGGGTGCCGCCGGTGGCGAAAAAGACCCCTTGTACGACCAAGCCGTGGAGATCGTTTTGAAGAACCGCAAAGCCAGCATTTCCTTGGTGCAACGCCATTTGAAAATTGGCTACAACCGCGCCGCCCGCTTGGTCGAGGACATGGAAAAAGCCGGTTTGGTCAGCGCCATGAGCACCAGCGGCCAGCGCGAAATCTTGGTCCCCGCGCGGGCTGAATGAGATGCGCCCAGCGCTGGTGATCTTGACGGCTTGGATGGCTTGCGCCGCAGCGCAGGCCGATGGCTTGGACAGCTTGGGCGTGTTTTTGAAAAGCACCCGCAGCGGGCGGGCTGATTTTGTGCAAACCGTCACCTTGCCTGCCAAGTCGGGGCAAGCCCCCCGCACCAGGCAGTCCACCGGTTCGTTTGCCTTCATCCGCCCGCAACAATTCCGGCTGGACTACCAAAAACCGTTTGCCCAATCCATCGTGGCCGATGGCAAAACCCTGTGGATTTATGACGCCGAACTCAAACAAGCCACGGCCCGCTTGCAAGGCCAAGCCCTGGGGGCAACGCCGGTGGCCGTGATCGCCATGGCCAGCGATGTGAGCGCGTTGCAAAAAGATTTCCAGTTGCAGGCCCAACCCGATCAAGACGGCTTGCAATGGGTGCAGGCCACCCCCTTGTCCAAGGACGCCAACCTGCAGGCCATGCGATTGGGCTTTCGCCCACAAGGCTCAGGGGTGCAATTGGCGCGTTTGGAAATGGCCGATGCCATGGGCCAGCGCTCGGTGTTGGTGTTCGAGCACATCGAAAGCAACCCCGCTGGCCTGGGCCCCGCGGCCTTTCAGTTCAGCCCGCCAGCGGGCACCGAAGTGCTCAGACCCTGACACGGGCTCGCACCCCCAACATGAGTGCCCACCCTGTGCACACCCCATTGGCCGAAAGGCTGCGCCCGCGCAGCCTGGGCGAGGTGATTGGCCAGCAACACATCTTGGGCGAGGGCATGGCCTTGCGGGTGGCCTTCGAGTCCGGCCAGCCGCACAGTTGCTTGTTGTGGGGGCCGCCCGGTGTGGGCAAGACCACCATCGCACGCTTGATGGCCGATGCCTTTGATGCCCAGTTCTTGGCCATCAGTGCCGTGCTCGGGGGTGTCAAAGACATCCGCGAAGCGGTGGACCTGGCCCAGGCCGCGCGCGATGGCTTGGATGCGCGCTGCACGATTGTGTTTGTGGACGAGGTGCACCGCTTCAACAAAAGCCAGCAAGACGCTTTTTTGCCGCATGTGGAAAGCGGTTTGTTCACCTTCATTGGGGCCACCACCGAAAACCCGTCGTTCGAGGTCAACTCGGCCCTGTTGTCGCGGGCAGCGGTGTATGTGCTGCAGGCTTTGTCAGAGGACGACTTGGCGCAAATTGTGGCCAAGGCGCAAGCCATTGGTGCGGTGCCTGCGTTGGAAGATGCCGCCCGGGACCGTTTGTTGGCCTATGCCGATGGCGATGCACGCCGCTTGCTCAACACCTTGGAAACCTTGGCCGTGGCCGCGCAACGCGAGAAACGCCCGCTGATCCATGATGAATGGTTGCTCAAAGTGCTGGGCGATCGCTTGCGCCGCTACGACAAAGGCGGGGACCAGTTCTACGACACCATCAGCGCCTTGCACAAGTCGGTGCGCGGCTCTGACCCCGATGCGGCTTTGTATTGGTTGGTCCGCATGCTCGATGGCGGGGCCGAACCCAAGTACATGGCGCGGCGCATGATCCGCATGGCGGCAGAAGACATTGGTTTGGCCGATCCGCGCGCCCTGCGCATGGCTTTGGACGCGGCCGAAGTGTATGAGCGCCTGGGCTCACCCGAGGGCGAGTTGGCCTTGGCCGAGTGCGTGGTCTATCTCGCTGTGGCCCCCAAGTCCAATGCGGTTTACCAGGCCTATAACGCGGTCAAGCGCCTGATCAAAGCCGATGGCACCCGCCCTGTGCCCCTGCATTTGCGCAATGCCCCCACGGCTTTGATGAAGGATTTGGATCACGGCAAAGGCTACCGCTACGCCCATGACGAACCCGATGCATTTGCCGCTGGCGAAAACTACTGGCCCGATGGCATGAAGGTGCCGCGCTTGTATGAGCCGGTCGAGCGGGGGCTTGAAATCAAAATTGCCGAAAAATTGCGCCTCTTGCGCGAGAAAAACGATCAGGCCAAGCGGGGCCACAAATAACCGCAGCAACCGCGCCGGGTCAGGGTTTCACAGGTGTGGTTGGCCAAGGCAGCGTGTCTAGAATGGCCAGCCTTGGTCGACAAGGTGTCTCGGGGCAAGCCAGCCACACCCGCGATGCACCAACCGCCTGGGCCACGACATCAACCCATCAGAAAAGACCGAATGGACATATTCCTGCAACAAATCATCAACGGATTGGTGATTGGCAGCATGTACGCCCTGGTGGCCTTGGGCTACACCATGGTCTACGGCATCATCAACCTCATCAATTTCGCCCATGGTGAGGTGTTGATGGTGGGTGCCATCACCAGCTGGACGGTGATCGGTTGGATGAGCCAGGCTTCCCCTGATCTGCACCCGGCCGCAGTGCTGTTGTTCGCCGTGTTGATCGCTTGTGTGGTGTCGGCCGCGCTCAACTTTGCGATTGAAAAAATCGCCTACCGCCCCTTGCGCAACGCACCCAAACTCGCTCCCCTCATCACCGCCATCGGTGTCTCGATCTTGTTGCAGACCTTGGCCATGATCATTTGGAAGCCCAACTACAAGCCCTATCCCAGCTTGCTGCCGTCTGAGCCGATTGCATTGGGCGGCGCGGTCGTGACCCCCACCCAACTGATGATTTTGGGGGTGACCGCGTTGTCATTGGCGGTCTTGATGTGGGTGGTCAATGCCACCCGTTTGGGCCGGGCCATGCGGGCCACCGCCGAAAACCCCCGGGTGGCCGCCCTGATGGGGGTCAAGCCCGATACCGTGATTTCGGCCACCTTTGTGATGGGCGCGGTGCTCGCTGCCATCGCAGGTGTGATGTGGGCCTCGAATTACGGCACGGTGCACCACCACATGGGTTTTTTGCCCGGCTTGAAGGCTTTTACTGCTGCCGTTTTTGGAGGTATTGGTAATTTGCCCGGTGCCGTGGTGGGTGGTTTGTTGCTGGGCCTGATCGAGTCGATTGGCTCAGGCTACATCGGTGATTTGACGGGGGGTGTGCTGGGCAGCCAGTACACCGATATTTTTGCGTTTTTGGTGCTCATCGCCATCTTGACCTTGCGCCCCTCGGGCTTGCTTGGTGAGCGCGTGGCAGACCGGGCCTGAGGCAGACCATGGGCATTCGCTTCGAATCCAAAACGCAGTCGCTTTTGTGGGCCGTGGTGTTGTTGGCCTTTCCTTTGGTGTTGCAAACATTTGGCAATGCCTGGGTGCGCATTGCCGACATGTCGTTGCTGTACGTCATGTTGGCGCTGGGCCTGAACGTGGTGGTGGGCTATGCCGGTCTGCTCGATTTGGGCTATGTGGCCTTTTTTGCCTTGGGTGCCTATTTATATGGTTTGTTGGCTTCGCCCCATTTGATCGAGACCTTTCCGGCCCTGTTGGCCTGGTTCCCCAACGGTTTGCACCTAAGCCTGTGGGCGGTTTTGCCGATGGCCGCTGTGTTGGCGGCTTTTTTGGGCGCATTGCTGGGCGCGCCCACCTTGAAGCTGCGTGGCGATTACCTGGCCATCGTGACCCTGGGCTTTGGCGAAATCATCCGCGTGTTCATGAACAACCTGGACCAGCCGGTCAACATCACCAATGGGCCCAAGGGCTTGGGTTCTATCGATGCCGTCTCGGTGATGGGCCACCCCTTGTCCAAGCGGCTTGATTTGGGTTTCATCGAACTGCCCTCGGTGACCCTCTATTACTACTTGTTTTTGGCCTTGGTGTTGGTCAGTGTGCTGATTTGCCACCGCTTGGAGCGCTCGCGCATTGGCCGGGCATGGATGGCCATTCGAGAAGACGAAGTCGCCGCCAGGGCCATGGGCATCCACACCCGCGACCTGAAGTTGCTGGCCTTTGCCATGGGGGCCAGTTTTGGGGGTGTGTCCGGTGCCATGTTTGCAGCGTTTCAAGGCTTTATTTCGCCCGAATCTTTCAGCCTGATGGAGTCGGTGATGATCGTGGCCATGGTGGTTTTGGGCGGGCTGGGCCATTTGCCTGGCGTGATTTTGGGTGCGGTGCTGCTGGCGGCCTTGCCCGAGGTGTTGCGCTTGGTGGCCGCGCCACTGCAAAACATCACCGGCGGTCGCTTTGACCCGGCCATCTTGCGTCAGTTGCTGATTGCCGTGGCCATGATCGCCATCATGCTGTGGCGGCCCAGGGGTTTGTGGCCCACGCCCGAGCATGGCCAGACCGCCAACCCAAGGGGCAGCCAGCCATGAGTGAAGTGGTGCTCGATGTGCGCGGTGTGGGCAAGCGCTTTGGCGGCTTGCAGGCCTTGAGCGGTGTGGATTTGCGCATCGAGCGCGGTCAGATCTATGGCTTGATCGGCCCCAATGGCGCGGGCAAAACCACTTTTTTCAACGTCATCACCGGTTTGTACACCCCTGACAGCGGCCAATTTGAATTGGGTGGCCAACCCTATCGGCCCAGCGCGGTCCACAAAGTGGCACAAGCGGGCATCGCGCGCACCTTTCAAAACATCCGTTTGTTTGCCGAGATGACCGCCTTGGAAAACGTCATGGTGGCGCGCCATTGCCGCACCCATGCGGGGGTGTGGGCGGCCATTTGGCGCACGGCGCGTTTTCGCGCCGAGGAGGCCGAAACCGCCGAGCGGGCCCAGGCCTTGCTTGATTACGTGGGCATTGGCAACTATGCGCCCTACAAAGCCCGCACCCTGAGCTATGGCGACCAGCGCCGCTTGGAAATTGCGCGCGCCTTGGCCACCGACCCCTTGTTGATCGCCTTGGACGAGCCCGCCGCTGGCATGAATGCCACCGAAAAAGTGCAGCTGCGGGCCTTGATCGACAAAATCCGCAACGACCAGCGCACCGTTTTGCTGATCGAACACGATGTCAAACTGGTCATGGGCCTGTGCGATCGGGTGACGGTGCTCGACCATGGCAAGCTGATTGCCCAGGGCACGCCCGCCCAGGTGCAGCGCGACCCCCAGGTCATTGAAGCCTATTTGGGCACTGGGGCCCACTGAATGACAGCCACTGCGCCCCAACCATCCAACCAAGCCCCGGCTGCGGTCTTGCAAGTCGAGCAATTGGCCCTGTCTTATGGCGGCATCCAAGCGGTCAAAGGGGTGGATTTACAGGTTTTTCCTGGCGAGTTGGTCAGCCTGATCGGCTCCAACGGGGCGGGCAAAACCACCACCCTCAAAGCCATCACCGGCGGCATGCGCGCCCAAGCGGGCCGCATTTGCTACCAAGGCCGCGACATCGCAGGCTGGGGGGCCTGGGACTTGGTGCGCCAAGGTTTGTGCATGGTGCCCGAAGGGCGTGGGATCTTTGGCCGCATGACCATCGTGGAAAACCTGCAAATGGGGGCCTACATCCGCGACGACAAGGCGCAGATCGACAGCGATATCGAGCGCATCTTCACCACCTTTCCCCGCCTCAAAGAGCGGCGCAGCCAGTTGGCGGGCACCTTGTCGGGGGGTGAGCAACAAATGCTGGCCATGGGCCGGGCCTTGATGGGGCAACCCCAGTTGTTGTTGCTCGACGAACCTTCCATGGGCTTGTCGCCTTTGATGGTGGACAAAATTTTTGAAGTCATCCAAGGCGTGTCGGCCCAGGGCATGACGGTGCTGTTGGTTGAGCAAAATGCGCGCCGCGCTTTGCAAATCGCCGACCGCGCCTATGTGATGGAGTCTGGCTTGATCAGCTTGTCGGGTGCGGCCAAGCAACTGCTGGACGACCCCAAAGTCCGGGCCGCCTATTTGGGTGAATGAGACACCAGGAGAACCCCATGCCAGCTTTATTGAGCCCCGAAGATGTGTCCCATTACCAAGCGCAAGGCAGCTTGGTGCCCAACTACCGGCTCGAACCCGATGTGTTGGCCCATGTGCAAAACGCCTTGGACACTTTGCTGCGCAACAACCCAGGTGTGCGGCCGGAAAAACTGGTCAGTGCCCACATTGAAGGGAAAAACGATGAAGGCGTGCGTGGCAGCCAGGCCTTTTTGGACCTGGCCATGCACCCGCCGATCGTCGATATGGTCGAGCAGCTCATTGGGCCGAACATTGTTTTGTGGGGTTGCCATGTGTTTTGCAAACCCGCCAGCGAGGGCTATGAAACCCCCTGGCACCAAGACGGCCACTACTGGCCGATTCGCCCCTTGGCCACTTGCACCGTGTGGGTGGCGCTCGACCCCAGCACCCGGGCCAACGGTTGTTTGCGGGTCATCCCTGGTTCGCACCGGGGCAAACACCTCCACCCCCATTTGCACGAGGACCGCACCGACCTGACCCTGAACCAGCGCATGGCCGATGGGGTTTTTGAAGAATCACAGGCGCTGGATTTGGAGCTCGAGCCGGGCCAGATGTCCATGCACGACGTCTACATGATCCATGGGGCCAAGGCCAACACCTCGGGCCAGCGGCGCACCGGTGTGGCCTTGCGTTACATGCCGGCCAGCTCGCACTTTGACCGCAGCCTCAAACCGGTGGACGGCCAGTCGGGTGTACCAGTGAGTTTTGCCACCCGACCGCTGTGGCTGCTGCGCGGCCAAGATGTCTCTGGCCGCAACGATTTTGAAGTGGGCCATCGCCGCTGAGGCCAGCGTCCGGGGTGCTTGGCTTTAGTCGACCTTGGCCCCGCTGGCCTTGACCACCGGCTCGTATTTGGCCAGTTCGCTGGCCATGAAGCGGCCAAATGTGTCGCTGTCACTCGGCACGGCCTCGGCCATCATTTGGGTCCAGCGCTCGCGCACCTCGGGTGAGCGCAAAGCCGCCACAAAAGCCTGGTTGAGTTTGGCCAGCGTGTCTTTGGGGGTGGCTGCGGGTGCCACCAAACCCCACCAGGTGTCGACCGAAAACCCGGGCAAGACCTCGGCCAAGGCCATCACATCCGGCAACAAGGGGCTGCGCTGTGGCGTGGTCACTGCCAAGGCCAGCAACTTGCCCGCCTTGATGTTGGCCGCTGCGGTGGCCAGGTTGTCGAAATTGAAATCCACTTGTCCACCGAGCAACGCCATTTGGGCCGGGTTGCCCCCGTTGTAGGGGATGTGCACCGCAAAAATACCGGCCCGGGCTTTGAACAACTCGGCCGCCAAATGGCCAGCGCTGCCATTGCCGCCCGAGCCCACATTGAGTTGACCCGGATGGGCTTTGGCATAGGCCAAAAAACTTTTCAGCGAATCGATGTGCAAGCGTTTGGCGGTGTCGGCATTCATCACCAACACATTGGGCACCCGCACCATTTGCGTGATGGGCGCAAAGTCGGTGCTCGCCTTGTAGGGCATGCGCGCATACAACCAGGGGTTGACCGCGTGGGTGGCGGTGGCCGCGATGCCAATCGTCAGGCCATCGGGGGCGGCCTTGGCCACCGCGTCGGCCCCGATGTTGCCACCCGCACCGGGGCGGTTATCGATGATCACCGGGCCCAAGCTGTCTTTGACCCGCTCGGCCAAAAACCGCGCCGTCACATCGATGGGCCCACCCGCGGCATAGGGCACGATGAGGCGAATCGGTTTGCCCCCAGGCCAAGCGGTTTGGGCCGAGGCCATGCCCGCCCAGGCCATCAGGCCCAGGGCCAGGGCCAGCCAGCGCCATGGGGCGCGACACTCTGCAGAAAAAATAGGCATCAGGGGGCTCCAGGAGGGGGTCAGCCCTTGGCCTTGTCGGCCTCGGTGATGAAGGAGTCGGCAAAAAATGCGTCGCTGGGCAAACCGGCTTGGGCGCAAAAATCTTGCCGTGCCGAGTCCACCACAATGGGCGCGCCGCAGGCATAGACCTGGTGGCCGCTGAGGTCGGCAAAGTCGGCCAGCACCGCGCGGTGCACAAAGCCAGTGCGCCCGCTCCAGCCGTCTTCGGCCAGCGCATCGGACACCACGGGCACATAGGTCAGCCAGGGCAGGGCAGCGGTTTGTTCGCGCACCCAGCCATCCATGTACAAATCGGCCGGCCGGCGGCCCCCCCAGTACAAGGTGGTGGGCCGCTCAATGCCAGCATGGCGCATGTGTTCAATGATGGCTTTGATCGGTGCAAAGCCGGTGCCAGAGGCCAAAAACACCAGTGGCAAGGCGCTGTCTTCGCGCAAAAAGAAACTGCCTTGGGGGCCTTCGATGCGCTGTATTTCTTTTTCCTTCATGGCCGAGAACACATGGTCGGTGAACTTGCCGCCGGGCATGTGGCGGATGTGCAGCTCGATGCTGGGGCTGCCGGGCACCAAGGTGTGGGGGGCATTGGCCATGGAATAGCTGCGGCGTGAACCGTCGCGCAGCAAAAAGTCGATGTATTGGCCGGCGCGGAACTGAAATGTGTCGTTGGTGGGCAGTTGCAGCTGGATCACCATGACATCGTGCGAGGCCTGCGCCAAGCTGAGCACGCGCACCGGCATTTTGCGGATGGGAAAGGCCCCTTCCTCGGCCACTTGGCGCGACTCCAACACCAGATCGGAGGTGGCGGTGGCCCGGCAGGTCAGGATGTGGCCCTGGGCTTTCTCCTCATCGCTCAAAGCCTTGCTTTGGTATTCGGACATCACCACTTCGCCGCTGATTTTTTTGCATTTGCACGAGCCACAAGCGCCGTCTTTGCAGCCGTAGGGCAGGCCAATGCCTTGGCGCAGTCCGGCGCTGAGCAAGGTTTCATGGCTGTCGGCCGTGAAATGGCGGCCGCTGGGTTGAACCGTGACGCTGAAACTCATGTTTGGTTATCCTTGGGATTGAATTTTTCTAAAGACCGCGATTTTGCCTTCAAACACATCACCGCTGGGTGCCTTACCGGCCCGGTTTCGCCGACAACGATTGCTGATCGTGGGTTGTGGCGATGTGGGACAGCGCTTGGCCCGCTTGGTGCCAAAGCCGGTGCAGGTGATGGCCCTGACCTCAACGGCTGACAAGATGGCCGATTTGCGCCGACAAGGCATCACCCCCTTGGGGGGCAATCTGGATGAACCCCACACGCTGCGCCGCTTGGCGGGTTTGGCCCACCGCGTGGTGCATTTGGCCCCACCGCCGGGCGAGGGCTTTGGCGACCCCCGCACGCGCAATTTGCTGCGCAGCATGGCGCGCAGGCGTTCGCCGCAAAGCTGGGTTTATGGGTCCACCAGCGGTGTCTACGGTGACTGCCAGGGCCAGTGGGTGCATGAGTCCCAACCCGCCACGCCGTTCACCCCGCGGGCTTTTCGCCGGGTCGATGCCGAAACGCGCTTGCGCTGGCATGGCAAAGGCCTGGGTTTGCGCCAGGGCTCGCGGGTGAGCATTTTGCGAATCCCCGGTATTTACGCCTTGGACCGGGTGGGCGGCACACCGCTGGAGCGATTGCGCAAAGGCACGCCGGTGTTGCAGGCTCAGGACGATGTCTACACCAACCACATCCATGCCGATGACCTGGCCCGCGCTTGTTGGCTGGCGCTGTGGCGTGGCCAAGCGCAACGCATCTACCACGTCAGCGACGACAGCCAGCTCAAAATGGGCGACTACTTTGATGTGGCGGCCGATTTGTTTGGCCTGCCCCGGCCCGCACGCGTGGCCCGCGATACCGCCCAAGACCAATTGCCCTTGATGCTGCTGAGCTTCATGAGCGAGTCCCGGCGCTTGGTCAACAGCCGCATGAAGCAAGAGCTGGGTTTGCGTCTGCGCTACCCCACGGTGCACCAAGGCTTACTGCCCCAGCCCCAGCCCCAAGCGTGAGCCACCGGCCAGCGTTTTAGCGCATGCCAATTTTGGCGGTGTTGAAAATGTGTTGTGCCTCGCGCGGCATGCAGCGCCAGTAAGCGGGCGTGGCTTGCACCGAGCCCTTGAGTTCGGCCGCAGCGGCCCAGGCCCAGCGCGGGTTGTACAAAAAGCTGCGGGCCAAGGCCACCAAGTCGGCCTCTTGGTGGGCAATGATGGATTCGGCTTGGGCGGGCTCGGTGATCAGCCCCACCGCCATGGTGGGCAGGCCTGACTTTTGTTTCACCATCTTGGCATAAGGCACTTGGTAGCCGGGCACCAAATTGATTTTTTGCAAGGGCGACACGCCGCCGGTGGAGATGTGGACAAAGTTGGCACCGGCCTGCTTCAAGCGCAGCGAAAAGTCGGCGGTCTCTTCGGCCGTCCAACCCCCTTCGACCCAATCGGTGGCCGACAAGCGGATGCCCAAGGTCCCGTCATAGACTTGTCGCACCGCTTCAAACACCTTCAAGGGAAAGCGGATGCGGTTTTCAAAATTGCCGCCATACACATCGGTGCGTTGGTTCGACACGGGCGACAAAAATTCGTGCAGCAAATAGCCATGGGCCCCATGCAACTCGATGGCTTCGATGCCCATCTCTTGCACCCGCTGGGCGGCGCGCACGAAGTCTTTCAAAATGACATCCAAGTCGCTGGGGCTGATGGCCTGTGGGGCCGGTTCTGCCTCGGTGATGGGCACGGCAGAGGGTGCTTCGGGCAACCAACCGCCTTCGGCCAGTGGGATCAGCTTGCCGCCATTCCAGGGCACATGGCTGGAGGCTTTGCGCCCGGCGTGTCCGATTTGGATGGACACCGGCACCGGCGGGGCCAGCCGCCGCGCGCGGCCCAATCGGTCGGCCAAAGCCTGGGCGGTGGCATCGTTGTAAATGCCCAGGCAACCCGGCGTGATGCGACCGCGCTCGGACACGGCAGTGGCTTCGATGGTGAACAAGCCAGCCCCGCTGTTGAGCAAATTGCCCCAGTGCATGAGGTGCCAGTCGTCGGCCATCCCGTCTTGGCAAGAGTACTGGCACATGGGGGCCACCACGATGCGGTTGGCCAACTTGAGGGGGCCACGGCCTGCGCCGAGCTCGAATTCGCTGAAAAGTGCACTCACAACTGCCTCCTGGGGTGATGGGGCGCGATCCTAGCTGGAATTGCCGCCACCCACTGTCTTGGCAGTGACCCTGGGGCGAACCAGCGGTTAGGATGTGGGCATGTTTTCAATCCAACTCTTGGGTCCTTTGGGTTACAGGCCAACGCGCCCCTTTTTGATCCAAGCTTTGTCACTTTGCCTGTCTTCGCTGGGGGCCATGCCGGCGGGGGCCCAAACCCCGTCTGAAGCGGGTGATGTGTGGCTCAACCCAGGCTTTGTTTCTTATCACTTTCCCAAAAGTGGTTTGGGCTTTAACAACCTCAACACCGGATTGGGTGTGGAGTGGCGGCAGTCTCCGTCTGTGTCGTGGTCGGCGGGCTTTTTCCACAACAGCGATTGGGCACGCAGCCACTATGGCGGTGCCTACTGGACACCGTGGCAGGCTATCGGCTGGCGCTGGGGGGCTTTTGTTGGTGTGATAGATGGCTACCCCCAAATGCTCAATGGCGGTGCTTTTCCTTTTTTGACCCCCGTGGCCACGCGCGAATGGCAGCAATGGGGTGTGGGCGTGAGCTTGTTGCCCGACTACGAAAACCGATTGCATGGTGCTTTGACGGTGCAGGTCAAATACAAGTGGAAGCCTTGAGCCATGACAGACCTCCCCTTGTTCCCCCTCAGCCAAGGTTTATTGCCCCAGGGCTTGCTGCATTTGCAAATTTTTGAAGTTCGCTACCTGACCATGATCCGGCAGTGCCAACAACAGGCCACCCCGTTTGGCGTGGTGATGCTGGCCCAGGGCAAAGAGGTGCGCCAAGCGGGTGAACAAGCGCGTTTGATGAACCAAGGCTGCATGGCCCATTTGCTGGAAGTGGAAGCCTTGCAACCCAACTTATTGAGGGTGTTGTGCCAAGGGGGTGCGCGGTTTCGCCTGGGCGCGCATGAACAAGCGCCCAACGGTTTGTGGCGCGGGGAGGTCAGCCTGTTGCCGCAGGAGGCATCCATCCCCGTGCCCGCCGACTTGCTAGCTGTCGCCCAACGCTTAGAACAGTTGGCAGGGCAATGGCGAGAGCGGGGCATGGACGAAGCCCAGTGGCCTTGGCGCGGTGAGGCCGACTATGGCGACTGCGCTTGGGTGGCCCACCGGTGGTTGGAGTTGTTGCCGCTGAGCCCCGCGCAAAAGCACAGCGCCATGCTGGAAGCCGATCCGGTGCAGCGCTTGCAGCGGGTGGCCGCTTGGCTCAAATCGTTTTAATGCATTGCGAAAGGATGGACCGCCATGGACAAACCCACTGATTTTTGGCCCCAGCGCCGCCTGTGTTTGGGCCTGGCCGCATCGACCTTGGCCGCGCCTTGGGTGCGGGCGCAAAGTTTTGCCGCCAAGCCGATCCGCTGGGTGGTGGTGGCCCCGGCGGGGTCTTCGCTGGATGTGATTGCGCGGGCCATGCAAGACAAGTTGCGCGAGCAACTGGGCACGGCCATCGTGGTGGAAAACAAACCGCTGGCCGGTGGCACGGCGGGCACGGCCGAGGTCGCGCAGTCGGCCCCAGACGGCCACACCTGGGTGATGTCTTTCAATGGGCCGCTGGCGTTTGGGCCGCATTTGTACCCGCGCTTGCCGTATGCCCCTTTGCGCGATTTGACACCGGTGGTGTTGACCACCTCTCAGCCCAATCTGATTGCGGTGCATGCGGGCTTGCCGGTCAACAACTTGGCCCAGTTGCTGGCTTTGCTCAAAGCCCATCCGGGCCAATACAACTTTGCATCGGTGGGCAACGGCAGTTCTTCCCACCTGTGCATGGAGTACATCAAGGCCTTGAGTGGTTCGTTTGCGGTGCACATCCCTTTCAACGGCGGCCCGCCAGCGGTGCTGGCCACCGTCAGCGGCGAGACCCACATGATCGCTGCCGTGCCCACCTTGCTCACGCCGCAGATCAAGGCCGGTCGCCTCAAAGCGATGGCGGTCACCGGTTTGCAGCGCTACGGGCTCACGCCCGAGGTGCCCACCGTGGCAGAAAGCGGCGTGGCCAGCTTGAAGGGCTTTGAGGCGATTGCCTGGAACGGCGTGTTGGTGGCCGCAGGCACCCCCAGGCCCTTGGTGGAGCGCATCAATGCAGCGGTCAATCTGGCCTTGCAAGACGATTCGGTGCGCCAGCGTTTGCAAGCCGCGGGTTTGGAACCCGCCGGTGGGTCACCCGAAAAATTCACCCAACTCATCCGCGATGAGTCGGCCAAGTGGTTGCCCATCATCCGCCGCTCTGGCGCGACCCTGGGTTGAAACCGGGTGATGCCCTCGCGCAAAGGGTGCGGTGCTGGCATGGTTGAATGCGATCTGATGATTTTGGGTGCCGGGGCGGCCGGTATGTTGGGTGCCTTGGCCGCCCATCAGCGGGGCCTGCGGGTGTGCTTGGTCGATCCCCACCTGGGTGTGGCCAACAACCTGGCCATCAGCGGGGGCTTGTTCCCGGCGGCGGGTTCGGCTTTGCAGGCCCAGGCGGGTGTGCGCGACAGCCCGCAAACCTGGTTGGACGACCTCAGGGCGTTTGCCGGCGACAGCGTCAACGAGGGGATTGCCAGTTCGGTGGCCCATGCCCTGCCCGAGGTAATGGACTTCTTCGCCCGACAACTGAAAGCACCGATTGAATTTTTACCCGATGTGGTCTCGCCCGGCCACAGCCAATGCCGTTTTCACAGCACCGTGCCCGCTGGCGGTGCGTCCTTGCATCAAAGCTTGCGCCAGTTGCTTGCAGCGCGGCCAGGCATCGTGGTTTGCCCCCGCGCTGTCACGCCAGAGCGATGGGCCACGGGTTTTGTGGCCGTGGATGGGCCAAGACAGCTGCATGCCCGGCATCTGATGCTGGCCGGTGGCGGCTTTGGTGCCAACCCCGAATGGGTCGCCCAGCACATTCCGGCCATGCGGGGGGCGCTCTACAACGGCACCGCCCACAACGACGGCAGCACCATGGCCTTGGGGGTGGCCTGGGGCGCTCGGTTGTGGGGCATGGACGGCTTTCAAGGCCAAGGCCACACCAACCCGGGTGGGCGAACCCGCTTGGGCATGGCCATTCCCACCCTGGGGGGCATCTTGGTCAACCGATCAGGCCAACGCTTTGTGCGCGAAGACATTGGGCCGTCTGCCCTGGCCCCGTGGGTGATGGCCCAAGCGGGTGGGCAGGCCCTGGAGGTGTTTGATGCCCACATCGCGGCGGGCCTGGCCCAGCATTCGGCCTATCAAGAGGCCTATCGCGCCGGACAGGTTTTGTCGGCCGATGATGTGCCCAGTTTGGCCGCCATGGCGGGTGTGGATGCCCAGGGTTTGCAGGCCACTTTGGCCCAGGTCAATGCCATGGCGCAAGGCCTGGCCACAGATGCTTTGGGCCGCCGCCAATTCGAGCGCGTGCTGCAAGGCCCTTACCTGGCCTCTTGGGTGACCGGGGCTTTGTCACACACCCAAGGCGGTTTGCTCACCGATGGGGATGGCCGTGTGCTCGATGCGCAAGGCCAATCGATCCCTGGCCTGTGGGCCGCTGGTGGTTGCGCTGCTGGTTTGTCCGGGCGCGGGGCGCAGGGCTATTTGCCGGGCAATGGTTTGGCCCAATCCTTTGGCTTGGCCTGGCGCATGGCCCAGGCCTTGGACCCGGCCGTCTGACTCACTCCATGGTGGCGCCCGACAACTCCACCGCGCGCTTGAACTTGTTCAATTCTTGGCGGTGAAACACCGCGCTGTCGGCCGGGTTGCTGCCCACCGGGGTGACCCCTTGGGCATCCAATTGCTGGCGCACTTGGGGGTCGCTCAAGGCCTTGGCCACCTCGGCGGAGATGCGCTGAACCACTGCCGCAGGCGTGCCCGCAGGTGCCATCAGCAACACCCAGGCCGTGGCATCGAAACCGGGGATGAATTCGGCCATGGAAGGCAGGTCGGGGAATTGCGGCGAGCGCTTGTTGGAGGTGACCGCCAACGGTCTGACATTGCCCGCGCGGATCAGCGGCGACATGGATGGCAAACCGCCCACCGTGATTTGCACATCACCGGCCATCATGGCCTGGGTGGCCAAGGAGTCGCCGCGGTAGCTCACATGGGTGATTTTCAGACCGGCATCGGCGCGGATCAATTCCATCACCAGGTGCGAGGTGGAACCCTGTCCAGATGAGGAGTAGGCCATTTTGTCGGGCGCGGCTTTGGCTGCTGCGACAAATTCGGTGAAGTTCTTGAACGGTTGTTTGGGGCTGGTGGTGACCACTTGCGGAAACGACACCAGCACCGAGATGGGCACAAAGTCTTTCAAGGCATCGTAAGGCAATTTTTTGAACAGCCAGGGGTTGATGGCCATGGTCCCGGGTGAGCCCAGCAACAAGGTGTAGCCATCAGGTTTGGCGCGGGCCGCAAAGTCGGTGCCAATGTTGCCGCTGGCCCCGGTTTTGTTGTCGACGGTGATGCCTTGCCCGGTGTTGGCCGCGATTTTTTGGGCGATCAAGCGGCCCACCACATCCACCGATGAACCGGCTGAAAAGGGGTTGATCAGCACCACAGGCCGGGTGGGCCAATCGGTGTTTTGGGCCATGGCGGGCCCACCAAAGGCGATCAGCAAACCGCAGGCAAGGCGTTTGAAAGTTTGGCTCCATTCAAAGGCGTGGGTGTGGTGCGTCATGTGGGTTCCTACAGGGGGTTGCGTTGGTTGGTAACAGGCCTCAGTGGCTGGCAATGGCGGCCAAAACCTCTGCGGTGCTGCGGGTCAGGCCAATGCGCGGGAAGGTGAACTTCAAGGTGTTGGCATGGGCTTCGGCCGATGGGCTGGCCATGGCATCGGCCACAAACACCTGGTGGTAGCCGCGCTCATACGCATCGCGTGCGGTGGACTCCACGCCCACATTGGTGCTGATGCCGGCCAGCACAATGGTGCGGATGCCACGGCGGCGCAGTTGCAGGTCGAGTTCGGTGCCGTAAAAAGCCCCCCATTGGCGTTTGGTGATGTACAAGTCGCTGGCTTGCGCGCCTGCGGCATCGACCACGGTGGACCAATTGGCGGGTTTGGCGGCGGCCGGTGGGGGTGTGGCATCGGCCAGGGGCGCGAGCGCATCGTGGGCACCCAAGGTGCCCACGGTCACCCAAACCACCGGGGCCTGGGCGGCGCGGAATGCGTCGGCCAATTGTTTGGACTGGACCACCACGGCGCTGCTCGGTTGCGGGTGCACATCCATGGCCACGATGCCGTGCTGCAAATCGATCAGCACCAAGGCGGTGGTCTTTGGGTCCAGGGTCAGGCGGGGTGTGCTCATGGTGTTTTCTTTCAAGGGCTGGGGTCAAATGTTCATGCCGGCTTCGTGGCCTTCGGCGGTGGCCGACAAGGTGTCGCGGGCGATCTTACAGTCGCCCACCAGCGTGACCTTCAAGCCGCTGGCCAACAGGGCCGGGTGCAACTCGGTGTCGGGCTGGCGCGGTGAGGCATAGGCAAAAAAGGCCACGTTTTCAATGTCGTGCAAGGGGCCGCCAAACACGCTGCGGTATTGCAGGCAAGCGTGGGTTTCAAAGCGTTCGGTCCAAACCGGGTCGACCCAGGTCTTGACCTCAATGCCGCGCTCAAAAAACCGCCGATGGATGCGTTGGCGCATCACCAACACCACCTCTTCGGCGATGGTTTCACGCGGCGAGAGAAGCACCACGCGCTCAAAGCGGTCGCGCAAATATTCGGCGGCGGCATAAGTGCCTTCGGTTTGGTCCAGGTCGTAAATGACGGCCGTGCCTTTTTGCGCACCCGCGTGGGCCAGCAAATCGGCCATGGCTTGGCGCAGATCGGGCACCACCGATTGCAAATCGGCGGGCAGGTCTTGTGGCCAGGTCATGCGGGCACCGGTGGCCAACACCACGGCATCGGGCTGCCAAGCCAACACATCTTCGGCCTTTGCCCAACGGCCCAAGGCAAAGCCCACACCCAGGCGTTGAGCGGTGATCCATTGGTGGTCGTAAACGCTGGACATGGATTCGGCCACGGGCAACTGCGCCATGGTGCGCGCTTTGCCACCGATCTGTGCCGATTGGCCCCACACCATGACCTGGTGGCCACGCATCGCAGCCGTCACCGCCGCTTGCATGCCAGCAATGCCAGCGCCGACCACCGCGACTTTTTTCAACTGCGGGGCGGGGGGCAAGCGGTCATCGAGTTCGTCGGCCTGGGCCATGCGCGGGTTGTTGTCGCAACCCATGTGCCGGTTGTTGTTGATGGTTTTCCAGCAGGTGTTGCACGACACGCAGTAGCGGATGTCGCTGGCGCGGCCCGCTTGCGCCTTGAGCGGCCAGCCCGGGTCGACGATCAAAGCCCGGCCCAGGCCAATCATGTCGGCATCCCCGCGCTGCAAAATCGCCTCCGCCTCGGCCGGATCGGTGATGCGCCCCAGGCCCATCACCGCCACGCCCGGTGTCAGGGCTTTGAGTTGGCCAATCAAGCCCATATAGGTTTGGCGCGGATAGCTGTCGTCGGGCAGGTGCATCTCCAAACTGCGGTGGTGCGAACCCTGGCAATAGGTGAGGTAGTCCAGCTGCACATTGGCCACCAAACTTTGGGCGATCTGGCCCGCCTCCAGGGGTGAAATGCCGCCGGGCACGCCATCGTCACCTGGCAGCTTCACCCCCATGATGAAGCCGCTGCCGCAGACCGCGCGAATGGCTTGGCACAACTCCAACAAAAAACGCAAACGCCTGGGCGCATCGCCGCCATATGCATCATCGCGCTGGTTGGAGCGGGGCGATAAAAATTGGTGGAACAAATGGCCGTGTCCGGCAGAGACCTCGATGCCGCCAAAACCGCAGGCTTGCATGCGCTGGCACGATTGCGCGGTGTCGGCAATGAAGCGCGCGATTTCATCGCCGCCCATCACCCGGGGCATGGAATAGCTCAAGTCATCGGGCAAGGCCGAGGCACCCATGGCCAGGTAGGTTCGCCCCGGTACATGGCGGCCCCGCCCGGTGTCTTGCACCTGGCCGATCAACACGCTGTCGTGCGCGCGCACCCCATCGGCCAAGCGGCGCAAGTCATCCACCATGCTGTCATTGAAAGCGCACAAGCGCTCGGGCCCGTGCTGGGGTGAGATGCCGATCGGATCGGTCACCACCATGGCCGCGCCGCCCTTGGCCCGGTTGACGTAATAGTGCAAATAGCGCGGATGCAAGCCTTGGTGCGCGCCAAAGCGGGGCGAAATGGACGCGTGGGTGATGCGGTTTTTCAGCCGTTGCCCGGCCAAAATTTGGGGGCTGAACAAGCGGGGATAGGGGGTCTCATCCATGGGCATAGGGGGCATTGGACCCACTTTATCCCAGGCTTTATGGCCCTGGCCTACCCACATACCCGAGGCGGAAAAGAAAAAACCAGCCCTTTTGAGGCTGGTTTTTAAGAGTGGTGCCGGAAGCCGGAATCGAACCGGCACGGTGTTTTGCACCGGCAGATTTTGAATCTGCTGCGTCTACCAATTTCGCCACTCCGGCAGGAGGGAGAGGCCGAATTATGGCACAGTGCGGGGATGAAATATCCAACCATTGAAGATGCCATCGGCCAAACCCCTTTGGTGGCCTTGCAGCGCATCGGTGCCGCGTCCAATGCCGAGCGTGGCAACGTGATTTTGGGCAAGCTCGAAGGCAATAACCCCGCCGGTTCGGTCAAGGACCGGCCGGCCTTGTCGATGATCCAGCGGGCCCAAGAGCGGGGCGACATCCGCCCAGGCGACACCTTGATCGAGGCCACATCGGGCAACACCGGCATTGCGCTGGCCATGGCCGCCGCCATCAAGGGCTACCGCATGGTGTTGATCATGCCCGAGGACTTGTCTATCGAGCGGGCCCAAACCATGAAAGCCTTTGGGGCCGAGTTGATCTTGACCCCCAAAGGCGGCGGCATGGAGTACGCCCGCGACCTGGCCGAAAAAATGCAGGCCCAGGGACAGGGGCGGGTGTTGGATCAGTTTGGCAATGGCGACAACCCGCGCGTTCATTTCGAAACCACTGGGCCAGAGATCTGGGCCCAGACCCAAGGTCAGGTCACCCACTTTGTCAGCGCCATGGGCACCACCGGCACCATCACCGGGGTTGGGCGCTACCTCAAACAACAAAACCCAAAGGTGCGCATCATCGGTGCCCAGCCCAGCGAGGGTTCGCGTATCCCAGGCATTCGCAAATGGCCCGAGGCCTATTTGCCCTCGATTTATGACCCCTCGGTGGTCGATGAGTTGATCTTGGTGAGCCAGTTGGATGCCGAAAACATGTGCCGCCAGCTGGCCCGGGAAGAGGGCATCTTTGCCGGTATTTCTGCGGCGGGGGCTTGCTGGGTGGCCCAACAGGTGGCCCAGCGCGAGCGCAATGCCACCGTGGTCTTCATCGTGTGCGACCGGGGCGATCGCTATTTGTCCACGGGGGTGTTTCCCGCATGAGTGCATTTCAGTTTTGCCCCCAGTGCGCCACGCCACTGACCCAAATCACCCAGCAAGAGGACGGCGGGCCCAAGGCGCGCTTGCGTTGCGCGGCTTGCCAATGGACGCACTGGAACAACCCCACGCCGGTGCTGGCCGCGATTGTTCAGTACCAAGGGAAAATTTTGTTGGCCCGCAATGCCGCTTGGACCGGTCGCCGCTTTGCCCTCATCACCGGTTTCATGGAGGCGGGTGAATCCCCCCAAGAGGGCATTGCGCGTGAAATCGCCGAAGAAACCAATTTGCACACCACCGCCTTGCACTTGGTGGGTGTTTACGACTTTCAGCGCATGAACCAAGTCATCATCGCCTACCACGCGGTGGCCGAGGGAGAGGTTAAACTCTCGCCCGAATTGGCAGAGTACAAACTGTACGAACCCAAAGATGTGATTTGTTGGCCAGCGGGCACTGGCTATGCCGTAGGGGACTGGCTGCGCACGCAAGGCATAGAGCCGCGCTTCATGACCTGGGAAGAGCGTGCCGCACAAAGTTTGGAATGATGTGATGCAGATCGATCAAGAACTCGATACCCGTGGGCTGAACTGCCCTTTGCCCATTTTGAAGGCCAAGAAAGCGCTCAATGGCATGCAAAGTGGCCAATTGTTGAAAGTGATTTCAACCGACCAAGGTTCCTTGCGCGATTTTGCGGCATTTGCCAAACAAACCGGCAATGAATTGATGGCCCAGCAAACCGTGGGCAATGAATTCATCCACACCCTCAAGCGCCGTTGAGGGCACTGCCCCCTGGCCAGTTGGCCTGTGCTTGGGGGCTTAAACCTGGAGTTGCTGGAGATAAGCTTTGAAAGCCGCGCCCTCTTGCGGATGCTCCAGGCCCAAGGCCACCGTGGCCTGTAAAAAACCCAGCTTGCTGCCGCAGTCGAAACGCTGACCCGCATAGGCATAGCCCCAAACTTTTTCGTGGCCAATCAGGCCGGCAATGCCATCGGTGAGTTGGATTTCCCCACCCGCGCCCCGGCCTCCGGCGCGGATCCGGTCAAACACAGCCGGGGTCAGGATGTAGCGGCCTGACACGGCCATGCGCGATGGGGCTTTGTCGGGTGAGGGCTTCTCCACCATGTGCTGCACATCGATCAGGCCATCGCTGTGGGCCTGGCCCGCCACAATGCCATAGCGGTTGACCTGCGCCAGGGGCACTTCTTGCACCGCCAAAACCGAACCGCCATGCACCGCATGGACCTGGGCCATTTGTTGCAGCACCCCGGGCCCGCCGCTGGGGCCGCGCATCAGGTCATCGGCCAGCAACACCGCAAAGGGTTCATCGCCCACCAAGGCCTCGGCGCACAACACCGCATGGCCCAAACCCAGCGCATGGGACTGCCGCACATAAGCGCACACCATGTCTGCGGGTTGAACGCTGCGCACCGCATCGAGCAAGGCGCTTTTGCCAGCGGCCTCTAACTCGGATTCCAATTCGTAGGCGGTGTCGAAATGGTCTTCGATCGCGCGTTTGCTGCGACCGGTGACAAAAATCATGTGGCGTATGCCTGCCTCGTAGGCCTCTTCGACGGCATATTGGATCAGTGGTTTGTCGACCACTGGGAGCATTTCTTTGGGGCTGGCCTTGGTGGCGGGCAAGAAGCGTGTGCCCATACCGGCCACCGGAAATACCGCTTTGCGCAGGGTTTGTGACATGGTTATAAAAATTAAATTGCGATCATTGGCCGAGCCGTTGCAATTGGCCTTGGATTTTCACCAAGGTGGCTTCAAAGTCCGCCACCCGTTGGCGCTCTTGGGCAATCACAGCGGGCGGGGCTTTGGCCACAAAGGCCTCATTGCTGAGTTTGCCATTGGCTTTGGCCACTTCATTTTGCAAACGGGCCACTTCTTTGCCCAAGCGAATTTTTTCGGCGGCCACATCCACCTCGATGAACAAGCACAAACGCGTGTCCCCCACCACCGCCACCGGTGCAGCCTGGGCGGCCGCTTGCCAGGCGGCTTCGTCGTCAAACACCTTGACCTCGCTGAGCTTGGCCAAGGCTTGCAAAACCGGTGCATTGGCGCGCATGAAGTCGGCATGGCCCAAGGCAAACAAGGGCATGCGGGTCGAGGGCGAGACATTCATTTCGCCGCGCAAATTGCGGCAGGCATCGACCAGGCTTTTGAGCTGGTTCACATGGGCAATGGCCTGCGGGTCAATTTTGTTGGGTTGAGCCTCGGGGTAGCGGGCAATGCTGACCGACTCCCCGGCAATGCCAGCCACCGGTGCCACTTTTTGCCACAGCTCTTCGGTGATGAAAGGGATGATGGGATGGGCCAAGCGCAAAATGGCTTCGAGGGTGCGAATCAGCGTGCGGCGGGTGGCGCGTTGTTCGGCCTCGCTGCCGGTTTGAATTTGAACCTTGGCAATTTCCAAATACCAATCGCAGTACTCGTTCCAGACGAATTCATAAATGGCCGTGGCCACATTGTCCAAACGGTATTCTTCAAAGCCTTTGGCCACCTCGGCTTCCACCTGTTGCAGCACCGAAGAAATCCAGCGGTCCGCAGGGCTGAAGCGCATGTAACCATGGGCCTTGCCCCCCGGCGCGCAGTCGGCTTTGGTGTGGTCCATCAGGCCGCAGTCGTGGCCTTCGCAGTTCATCAGCACAAAGCGCGTGGCATTCCACAGTTTGTTGCAAAAATTGCGATAGCCCTCGCAGCGCTTGCTGTCGAAATTGATGCTGCGGCCCAAACTGGCCAAGGCCGCGAAAGTGAACCGCAAGGCATCGGCTCCGTAAGCCGGAATGCCATCGGGAAATTCTTTTTGGGTGTTTTTGCGCACCTGTGGCGCGGTTTCGGGCTTGCGCAAACCTTGTGCGCGTTTGTCCAACAGGGGTTCGAGGGCAATGCCATCGATCAAGTCCACCGGGTCGAGCACATTGCCTTCGGACTTGCTCATTTTTTTGCCCTGCGCATCGCGCACCAGGCCGTGGATGTACACGTGTTTGAACGGAACCTGCCCGGTGAAATGGGTGGTCATCATGATCATGCGGGCCACCCAGAAGAAGATGATGTCGTAGCCAGTGACCAAGACGCTGGAGGGCAGGTACAAATCACGGTCTTCGGGGCTGGTGTTCAGGGTGCTGAAAGGCACCAAGGCACTGGAGTACCAGGTGTCGAGCACATCTTCGTCGCGGCGCAATTTTTTGCCGGGTGCCTGGGCCTGAGCGGCTTGCTCGTCGTGCGCCACATACACCTGGCCGTCTTCGTCGTACCAAGCGGGAATTTGATGGCCCCACCACAGTTGCCGAGAAATGCACCAATCGGTGATGTGGTTCATCCACTGGTTGTAGGTATTGATCCAGTTTTCAGGCACAAAGCGCACCTCGCCCGACTGCACCGCGTCAATGGCTTTTTGCGCGATGCTTTTGCCGCTTGGGTCTTGGGGGCTGACCTTGTTCATGGCCACAAACCATTGATCGGTCAGCATGGGCTCCACCACCTGTCCGGTGCGGGCACAAATGGGCAGCATCATTTTGTGGGGCTTGATGTCGAGCATCAAACCCAACTCTTGCAAGTCGCGATTGACGGCTTTGCGCGCCTCAAACCGGTCCATGCCTTGGTAAGCCGCAGGACCGTTTTCATTGACCTTGGCATCCAAGGTGAAGATGGTGATCAGGGGCAGGTTGTGGCGCTGGGCGCAGGCGTAATCGTTGAAGTCGTGGGCACCGGTGATCTTGACGCAGCCCGAACCGAATTCGCGGTCGACGAAGTCGTCGGCAATGATGGGGATTTGGCGGTCGCACAGGGGCAGGTCCACCATTTGCCCCACCAGGTGTTGGTAGCGCGGGTCTTCGGGGTGAACCGCCAGGGCACCATCGGCCATCATGGTCTCTGGCCGGGTGGTGGCAATCGCCATGCCTTTTTGCAGCACCCCATCAATGGTTTGCGGCCCATTGGAAAACGGATAGCAGATGTAATGCATCTTGCCGTCAGATTCGGTGCTTTCCACTTCCAAATCGGACACCGCACTCATCAGCACCGGATCCCAGTTGACCAAGCGCTTGCCCCTGTAAATCAAGCCTTGCTGGTACAACTTGACAAAGGTGTCGGTCACCACCGGCGACAGTTTGTCGTCCATGGTGAAGTATTCGCGCGACCAATCCACGCTGTCGCCCATGCGGCGCATTTGTTGGGTGATGGTGTTGCCCGATTGCTCTTTCCACTCCCACACCTTGCTGATGAAGTTTTTGCGCGCTTGCTCAGGCGTTGGCCCCATGTCGTGTCGGCTGATGCCCTGGCCTTGCAATTGGCGCTCCACCACGATCTGGGTGGCAATGCCTGCGTGGTCCGTGCCCGGAATCCAAGCGGTGTTGTGGCCGCGCATGCGGTGGTAGCGCGTCAGGCTGTCCATGATGGTCTGGTTGAACGCATGGCCCATGTGCAAGGTGCCGGTCACATTGGGTGGCGGCAATTGAATGGCGAACGAGGGTTGGCCAGGCTGGGGCTTGCCCGTGCCGCGAAAGCCTGCTGTGCCGTAACCGCGCTTTTCCCATTCAGGGCCCCAATGGGCCTCCAATGCGGCAGGTTCAAAAGATTTGGACAGGCTCTCTAAGCCGGGTTGCGCGGGGGCGTTGCTCATAGGGGGGATGGTGTTCACGACCCGCTTGGGCCGTGTAGCGGTACTTCAACAAAGGAACCGCATTTTAGCGAGGCCCTGCCTGTTCAGGCGGTGGCTTCTTGCTGGGCGATTTGGCGCAAGGCCTGCTCAAACACATCGGCCGGTTGGCCGCCCGAGATCAGGTGTTTTTGGTTGATGATGACCGCTGGCACAGACCGGATGCCCGCTTGCATGTAGTACTGCTGGGCATCGCGCACATCCTGCGCAAAGGCATCGCTGTTCAAAATGGCCCGGGCCTGCTCGACATCCAGCCCGGCCGCTTGCACCGCGGCCAGCATGACATCGTGTGACTCGATCGCCTCGGCCCTGCCTTGATAAGACGCCAAAAAAGCTTTTTTCAAAGCATGTTGGTCACCACCGCGCCCGGTTTGACCGGCCCAATGCAGCAAGCGGTGCGCATCAAAGGTGTTGTAGACCCGGCCACGGCCATCGGGGTGGAAATCAAAACCCACCTCTTTGCCGCGCTGGGTGATCATGGCCCGGATCTGGGCTTGCTTTTCAGGGGTGGAGCCGTATTTCTCGGTCAGGTGCTCGCCCAAATCCTGACCACCTGGCCCCATGTGCGGATTGAGTTCAAAGGGTTGAAAGTGCAATTGGACCTGGATTTCGCCCTCCAAGCGCTGCATGGCCTGCTCCAAGGCACCCAGGCCAACGGCACACCAGGGGCAGGCAATGTCAGATACGAAATCAATGGTCAGTTGGGTGGTCATGGTCGGTCACTTTGTGGTGGGGGTGGCGCATCATCCCTGAAAAAATCTGTTTTGTCTGGCCCGTGCGCGTCCTGGGTCAGTCCGACATGGCCAATGCCTTGGCCACGGCCTGCACCAAGCGGCCGTCCATCGCCTGGCCGGTGGCGGCCAAATAAGCATCGGGGCGCACCAAGGCCCAGCGGGCCTTTTCTGCACGGCAAGCTTGGCGCAGGCGCTGTGCGGGGTCGCGCACATGCTCTTGGGCCTGGGCCGGGCCCTGGCCTGGCATGACCTGAACCGCGCGCAGCGGTGCATAGGGGGTGAGTTGCAACAGCTTTTTCTCCTCGGCTGCGGATATGGGCCCAAACAGCAACAGCAGCATTTGGCCATCGCACCAGCGCAACAAATCGTTGAGGCATGCGGCATCGCCATTGGCCCATTGAAAACCCACGTTTTGCACCGAAACACCGCCGCTGGCACCACACACCCGGGAGCGCCCATAGGCGTTGGCCTCGGCCATGCGCCCGGTGTTGACCAAGGGCCTGGCAAAAGCGTGGCGCTTGGCCAAGGCAATCACGGCATGGCGAAACAAGCGCTCCACCCCATCGGCAGGGCGTAAAAAACGGGCGGTGCGCTGGGTCACCAACACATTGACCTGGGCCGCTTGCAGCCGCTCATCGTTGTAGCTGTGCAGCAATTGAGGCGGTGCTTCGCCGCGCACCACGGCGGCGAGCTTCCATGCCAAGTTGTCGGCATCGGCAATGCCGGTGTTGCCCCCGCGCGCACCAAAAGGGCTGACCACTTTGGCGGTGTCGCCCGCGAAAAAAACCCGTCCAGAACGCAACTGGTGCAGGCACTGAGACTTATAGGCATAGGGCCCCACCCACACAATTTCGCAGGCCACATCTGGCCCGAACTGGCGTTGCAAGCGCTCGCGCACCACGTCTTCCCGGCTGGCGTAAGCGGGGTCGGTGTGGGGTGCCATTTGGTAGTCGATGCGCCAGACTTGGTCGCCCATCAAATGCTGCCACACAGCCCGGTTTTCATTGAAGGGCGCTTCGATCCAGGTGTGGCGCTCGGTGGGCGGGGTGTTTTGAAAGCGCACATCGGCAATGCACCAGCGGTCGTCGCCCCGTTTGGCATCCATGCTGGCTTGGCACCAAGCGTGAAAAGGGGTGTGTGAGCCGGTGGCATCGATCACATGCTCGGCTTCTATGTGGTAGTTGCCCGCAGGGGTTTGCACCTCCAAGGTGGCGCATGTTTCGTTTTGTGAAAAACCCACCACCCGGGACATCCAGCGCAAATCCACAGGGGTGTGGGTGGCTTGGATTTCATGGATGCGTTCCACCAAATAGCCTTCGATGTAGAACTGCTGGATATTGATGAACGGGGGTTGTTGGCTCAGATTGAACTGGCTTTGCTGACTCAAATCGAACGAGAAAACTTCATCGTTGCCCGCAAAGGTGCGGCCCACGCTCCACTCAATGCCTTTGGCTTTGATGCGCTCGTAAATGCCCAAGCGCTGAAAAATTTCCAATGACTTTTGGGTGTAACAAATCCCGCGTGACGAAGCCCCTTTGACCCCCACGGTGTTGTCCTCGTCCAGCACCACGGTGGGCACACCCAGTTGGGCCAAGCTGCAGGCCAGGGTCAGGCCGGTGATGCCCGCGCCCACCACCACCACGGGGTGGCGCACCCGATGGGTCGCCTGCAGTTCGGGCGGCAGCACAAAGGGGTATTGGGGCAGCGCATAGCCCGTGCCTTGTGTGAATTCGTAGCCATTGGTGTGGGCCACAGGGGCCATGGGGACTTGCGGGCTCATGGCTGGGTGTGGCGGTTGAATTCGGGTCGGTCGTTTTGCTGTGGCTTGAGGGTCGCAGGCGCTTTGCCGCTGGCGCGCTCGGCGCGCCACTGGGCTTTGCGGGCATTCCATTCGTTCAGCCTGGCATGGGCGGTGGTGCTTTCTTGCATCATTTGGAACTCATCGGCCAACTGGGCTGTCAGTTCCAGCCGGATGCCGTTGGGGTCAAAGAAGTAAATGCTCTTGAAGATGTGGTGATCTGTGATGCCAATCACATCCACGCCATGGGCTTGCAGCCGCGCCATGGTGGCTTCGAGGTCACTGACTTGGCTGACGCGAAAGGCAATGTGGTTGACCCATGGCGGTGTATTGGGTGAGGGTTCGGCCCCCTCGTCGTCGCCCAGGTCAAAAAATGCAATGAATGAGCCGTCTTGCAAGCGGAAAAAAATATGGGTGTAAGGGCAATACTCCCCGGTGCTGGGCACATGATCGCTTTGGATGATGTGGTAGAGCGGCAAGCCCAGGATGTCTTCGTAAAAGTGGCGTGTTTCTTCCGCATCCTTGGCGCGGTAAGCGTAATGGTGCAGTTGGTGGATGGGTGCCGGTGCCGGCAAGCTGGCGGACGGCAAGGGCATGGCGGTGGCCGTTGACATGGTGTCTCCTCGGATGGGCAACATTCAAGAAGGGCCATCCTAAGCCATGCCATGGCCCGCTGCCCACCAGGCCAGCCTGGGGTTGGAGAATCAATAATTTAGATTTTGATGTTTGTATCAATAGGCAAACTCAATCAAGGGGATTGAAACAACCCATTAGACGGGCCGTCAACAATCCCTGTACCCTTTGCGGCCTTCGGCGCATGCTGTGCCGGAGTTTTTAACAACCCAAGGAGATTTCTCATGGCAGCACTCAAAGGCTCCAAGACGGAAGAAAACCTCAAGGCCGCCTTCGCAGGCGAGTCCCAGGCCAACCGCCGTTACTTGTATTTCGCAAACAAAGCCGACGTGGAAGGACAAAACGATGTGGCAGCACTGTTTCGTTCCACCGCTGAAGGTGAGACCGGGCATGCCCACGGCCACCTGGAGTGGTTGGAGCAGTGCGGCGACCCCGCCACGGGCTTGCCCATTGGTGCCACCCGCGACAACCTGAAGGCCGCAGTGGCTGGCGAAACCCACGAGTACACCGACATGTACCCTGGCATGGCCAAGACCGCCCGTGAAGAAGGCCATGACGAAATTGCCGATTGGTTTGAAACCCTGGCCAAAGCGGAGCGTTCACACGCCAACCGCTACGCCAAGGCTTTGGCCGAATTGGTCGATTGATCTTGCCTCAGCACTGAGAGTTGGGCGCTGGGCCTATCGGCCAGCGCCCCTCTCTGAGTTCTGACTTGACCTGAGAAGACTTCTTTCTCACCTCCCCACTGTTTGAAGGACAACACCATGGCACGCGAAGGCAGCCTTGAAGCACCCACACGCCATCCGCTGGATTGGCTCAACCCAGACTTCTACAACGAAGAGGCCTGTTTCAATGAAATGGAGCGCATTTTTGACATCTGCCACGGTTGTCGCCGCTGTGTGAGCCTGTGCGGGTCCTTCCCCACTTTGTTCGATTTGGTCGATGAAAGCCCGACCATGGAAATGGACGGGGTCGACAAAAAAGACTACTGGAAGGTGGTCGATCAATGCTATTTGTGCGATCTGTGCTACCTGACCAAATGCCCTTATGTGCCACCGCACGAATGGAACTTGGACTTTCCCCACACCATGCTGCGGGCCAAGGCCATCAAGTTCAACAAAGGCGATGTCAGCGCGGGCGAAAAATTCCTGGCTTCCACCGATGTCCACGGTCAATTTGCCGGTATTCCCATCGTGGTGCAAGCGGTCAATGCGATCAACAAAACCAAGGCCGCACGCTCGGTCATGGAGTCCGCCCTGGGCGTGGACAAAGAGGCTTGGTTGCCCGAGTTGGCCGACAAAAAATTCCGCAGCGCCGCCCCCAAAGCCAAATCCAAAAAAGTGGTGGATGGTGAAAAAACACCTGGCAAGGTGGTGATTTATTCCACTTGCTATGTCAATTACAACGAGCCTGGCATCGGCATGGACTTGCTGAAAATCCTGGACCACAACGACATCCCCTATGAATTGGTGTCCAAAGAGAAGTGCTGTGGCATGCCCAAACTGGAGTTGGGCGACCTGCAGTCGGTCGATGCCAACAAAAAAATCAACATCCCCATCCTGGCGAAATACGCCCAAGACGGTTATGCCATCTTGAGCGCCGTGCCCTCTTGCACCCTGATGTTCAAACAAGAGTTGCCCTTGATGTACCCCAACGACCCTGACACCCAATTGGTCAAAGAGCACATGTGGGACCCGTTTGAGTACCTGATGGCGCGCAAGCGCGATGGCCTGCTCAAAACCGAATTCCCCCAAAGCCTGGGCAACATCAGTTACCAAATCCCCTGCCATGGCCGGGTGCAAAACATCGGCAAAAAAACCGAGGAAATGCTCAAGATGGTGCCCGACACGACCATCAACACCATTGAGCGTTGCTCTGGCCATGCGGGCACTTATGGGGTCAAAAAGGCCACCCATGCCTACGCCATGAAAATTGGCAAGCCGGTGGTGAAAGCCATGGCCACCATGAAAGACGGCAGCAAACCCGACTACATCAGCTCGGATTGCCCGCTCGGTGGCCACCATATTGCCCAAGGCTTTGAAGCCAGTGGCCAAGCCGTGCCCGAACTCCAGCACCCCATCAGCTTGGTGGCCAAGGCCTACGGGCTGAAGTGAAGCGCAGCCCATTTCGTTTGTTTGAAAGCAATCCATGCAACTGACCGGACACATCACCCCAGACAGCCTCATGACCCTGGAGGCCTACAGCAAATTTCGCAAGACCCACAAGGCCGATGTGCTGGCCCACCGCAAGCAGCGAACCCTGCATTTGGGCGACCACATCACCTTGCAGTTTGAAAGCGAAACCACGATCCGCTACCAAATCCAAGAGATGCTGCGCATCGAAAAAATCTTTGAAGAAGAGGGGATTCAGCAAGAGATCGATGCCTATGCGCCGCTGGTGCCCGACGGCAGCAACTGGAAAGCCACCATGCTGATCGAGTACCCCGATGTCAATGAACGCAAACGCGAATTGGCACGCTTGATTGGTGTCGAGGACCGCATGTTCATTGAGGTCGAAGGCCATGCCCGTGTGTACGCGATTGCCGATGAAGACCTGGACCGCGAGAACGACGAGAAAACCTCGGCCGTGCATTTTGTGCGGTTTGAATTTGATGTCGCCACCAAGGCGGCCATCAAAGCAGGTGCGGCCGTGAAACTGGGCTGTGACCACACCAACTACCCGGCGCACACACAGATCGCCGAGGATGCCTTGGCATCCCTGGCCGGCGATTTGAAATAATCTCGGGATGCTATTCCTGCTGTCTCCCGCCAAATCGCTCGATTACGAGTCCCCCTTACCGGCCATCCAACCCAGCGAACCGCAGTTTGTGCCGCAATCGGCCGAGCTGATGGCCACGCTCAAAAAGAAAACGCCCAAGCAAATTGCCGCGTTGATGGATTTGAGCGAAGCCTTGGCCCAACTCAATGCAGACCGTTACAAGGCTTGGTCGCCCCAATTCAGCCAGGCCAATGCCCGTCCGGCGGTGCTGGCCTTCAACGGAGACGTGTACGAAGGCCTGGATGCCAAAAGCCTGAAAACCAAAGACCTGAAATGGGCCCAAGACCATGTGGCCATTTTGAGCGGTTTGTATGGCGTGTTGCGCCCCTTGGACCTGATGCAGCCTTACCGCTTGGAGATGGGCACGGCCCTCAAACACGGCAAGGCCAATAACCTGTATCAGTTTTGGGGCGCTCAAATTGCCCAACACCTGAACGCACAACTGGCCCAGCAAAAAAATCCCATCATCGTCAACTTGGCATCGCAAGAGTATTTCAAGGCGGTGGACCGCAAGGTTTTGCAAGCCCAGGTGTTGGAGTGCGTGTTCCAAGACTTCAAAAATGGGCAGTACAAGATCATCAGCTTCTTTGCCAAGCGGGCACGCGGCTTGATGGCCCGCTATGCCATCCAACACCAGGTCAAAACACCGCAAGACCTGCAAGGGTTCAACGCGGAGGGCTATGCGTTTGCCCCCGACATCTCGCGGGCAGACCGTTTGGTGTTTCGCCGCACTGCCCCTGTTTGACGGCCGGCCCTTTCGCATGCGCATCAGTGCCAACCAGATCGAGATAGAGCTGGAAGACAGCGGCGAGCCCCATTTGCCTGCGGTCTTGCTCATCATGGGCATGGGCATGCAATTGATTTCCTGGCCGCCCGGCATGTTGCGCGCGCTGCGCCAAGCGGGGTTCAGGGTCATCCGTTTTGACAACCGCGATGCCGGTTTGTCCTCGCATTTCGACCATGCTGGCGTTCCCAATTTGTTGTGGCAAGGCTTCAAAACCCACTTTGGCTTGCCATCGCAGCCGGCCTATGGCGTGCAAGACATGGCCCGGGATGCATTGGCTGTGATGGACGCACTGCACCTGCCGCGCGCCCATGTGGTGGGCATCAGCATGGGCGGGATGATTGCCCAGTGGCTGGCGCTGCTGGCACCACACCGGGTGGCCAGCCTGTGCAGCATCATGAGCAGCAGTGGCGCACCAGACTTGCCTTTGCCCGATGCCAAAGTTTTGCAGTTGTTGCTGGGCAAGCCACCACGGCCGGGCTTGCCAGCGGCGATAGACCACACGGTGGCGTTTTTGCTGTCGGTGTCCAGCCCCAGCTTTCCCCCGGATGTGGGCCTGCTCAAAACCTTGGTCACGGTCAGCCTGGAGCGCAGTTACCGGCCCGATGGCATTGCACGCCAAATGCATGCGGTGATGACCGATACCGAGCGGGCCAGCTTGTTGCGCCACATCACCGCACCCACCTTGGTGATCCATGGCAAAGCCGACCCTTTGGTGCCCTATGCCTGCGGGGAAGATACCGCTCGGCGCATTCCCCGCGCACGCTTGGTGGGGGTGGAGGGCATGGGCCACGACTTACCGCCGCCCGTGGTCCAATCCATCACCGATGCCTTGATTCCTTTTTTGCATGAACATCCCTGAACACTCGCAGTTGGGCAAAGTGTCCGCTTATGTGGACCAGTACGCGCCCGATTTGCTCTACCCCATCAGCCGATCCACCCAGCGCCAAAGCATCGGTGTGGGCGATAAGCCTTTGTTTGTCGGGGCCGATTTGTGGACCGCTTATGAGCTGAGTTGGCTCAATTTGCGCGGCAAGCCCCAAATTGCCATGGCCCGCCTGGTGGTGCCATGTGAGAGCACGCATTTGGTTGAGAGCAAATCCCTCAAGCTCTACCTCAACAGCTTCAACAATTCCCGCTTTGCCGATGCCAGCGAAGTGCAGGCCCGTTTGCAAAACGATTTGAGCCAAGCGGTGTGGCAAGGTGGGCCCGTGCGCGCCAGCGTGGGTGTGGGCTTGGTTTTGCCAGAGCAATTCGACCGCGAGCCCATCCACGAGCTAGATGGGCTGAGCCTGGATCGCTTGGACATCGACTGCGATCGCTATCAACCCGCGCCCGAATTGCTGCGCAGCGCCGATCATGAAAATCCAGTCACCGAAACCCTGACCAGCAACCTGCTCAAAAGCAATTGCTTGGTCACCGGCCAGCCCGATTGGGGCAGTGTGCGCATCAGCTACAGCGGGCCTCAAATAGAGCAAGGTGGTTTGCTGCAATACCTGGTGAGTTTTCGCAACCACAACGAGTTCCATGAGCATTGTGTGGAGCGCATCTTCATGGACCTGTGGACCCACTGCAAGCCATCGCGCTTGAGTGTGTATGCGCGCTACACCCGCCGGGGCGGTGTGGACATCAACCCGTGGCGCAGCAGCCATCCGGGGGTGTTGCCCGTTTCGGTGCGCACGGCGCGCCAGTAAAGCGGTTCAACTGGTGGTGTAACCCATCAGGTGGGGCAGCCACAGCACAATGCCCGGGAACACCGTCATGCACAGCAGCAAGCCCAGCAGCATGACCAAAAAAAGCCATCCTTCGCGCACCATTTCACCGATCGGTATGCCCGTCAATGCTTTGGTGACGAACAACAGCATGCCAAAGGGCGGGTGAATCAAACCGATCATCATGTTGAGCACCACCAAGACCCCAAAGTGCACCAGGTCCACGCCCAAGAGTTTGGCCGCAGGCAACAGCATGGGCACAAACACCAGCAGCAGCACCGACACATCCAAAAAGCAGCCCAACACCAAAAACAAGGCATTGACCATCAACAAAAACTGCAAGCGGCTCAGTTGCAAGCTGTCAACCCACATGGCCATGGCTTGCGGTACCCCCTCGGCGGTGAAGGCGTAATTGAGCATGAACGAGCCCGCCAAGATGATGGTGATGACCGCACTGGCGCGGGCCGACTCCAACACCACCGCCCAAAAACGCCGCCAGCTGAGGGCTTTGAACACCCAGGCCGACAACACCAAGGCATGCAAGGCAGCCACCGCTGCCGCTTCGGTGGGGGTGAAAGCCCCTGAATAAATGCCGCCCAACAACACAATGGGCAGGGACAAGGGCAGGGCACCGCGGGCCATGATGTGTGGCCACATGGCACGCGGCACGGGCTCCTCACGGGGCATGTTGCGCTGGGTGGCGATGAAGTGCACCACGGCCATCATCAGCAGCGTCATGCACAGCCCCGGCAACAAGCCCCCCAAAAACAAAGCACCCACCGAAGCACCCGAGACCAGGGCATAAATCACCATGGGGATCGACGGCGGGATGATGGGCCCCAAGGTGGCACTGGCCACCACCACCGCCCCGGCGAAACCCCGCGTGTATTCAGGCTTGGTCAACATTTGCCGAATGGTCACCAAGCCCGGTCCAGCGGCATCGGCAATCGCGCTGCCACTCATGCCTGAAAACACCACGCTGACCAAAATATCCACCTGGGCCAAACCGCCGCGCATGCGCCCCACCAGCACCCGGCAAAAGTCAAAAATGCGCTCGCTCACGGTGCCAGCGTTCATCAAGTTGGCGGCAAACACAAACAGGGGCACGGCCAGCAGCACATAGCTGTTGTACAGGCCATTGCTCACTTGCTCGGCCACCAGGCCCAGGTCTTGGCCTTTGACCCACAAATACGCCACACCCGACATCAGCATGGAAAAACCTATTGGCATGCGCAAGAGCATGCCCACGATCACCACGCCCGCCATGGCCATCAGTGCATGGCTCATGGTGTGGCAGAACTTTCTTCCAAGCCATGGCCGCGCAAGGCTTGGACCACGGCCCAGGTGCTGCGCCAAACCAAGGCCAGCAACAACAGCACGAAGGGAAAGAACACCCATTGGAACGACCAGCCCAGCACGGGCGTTCCTTCGCGGCGCATGAAATGCACATAGTCCCAACTGGCCGGCAAGGCCAACAAGGCCAAGCCCGCGATCATGCTGTGGCCCAACACCCGCATGGCTTGTCGGGTGCGCCGACCGGCGAAGTTCCACAGCAGGTCAAACACCACATGCTCGCGCTCGGGCACCATGAAGGCGCAGGCCCACAAAATGGCCCACAGGTACAGCACCACGGCCAATTCATCGGTCCAAGGCAGGGGCTTGGCAAACACGAACCGGGCGGCGATTTGGACCACGAAGACCCCAAACAGGGCCAAAAAAACAGCGCCTCCCAGGTGCTGGGCGGCGCGTGCCAAGCTTTTCATGCGTCAGCGGGTGTTGTTGATGCGCTCCAGCATGCCCTTGGGCCATACCTTGGCATAGTCGCTTTTGGCATAGGCCTCTTGCACCGACTTGCGAAAGGCATCGACATCGGGCGTGCTCACTTGCAAGCCTTGCTGCTTGAAGAAATCAACGATTTGCGCTTCTTCTTTGATCCGGTTTTCGTTGTTATAGGTGGTTGCGGCTTGGGCAGCGGTTTTGACCGCTTGCTTTTGCGCCGGTGTCAGGCTGTTCCAGGTCTTGCTGGCAATGGCAATGAACAAGCTGTCCACCAAATGGTTGGTCATTACCAACTGCTTGGTCACCTCATAAAACTTGGCGGCCCGCACCGTGGGCAAGGGATTGTCTTGGCCATCAATGGTGCCGGTTTTCAAGCCCATGTACACCTCGCCAAAAGCCAGCGGGGTGGCGGTGGCCCCCAAGGTTTCGCCCAGAAATAACCATTCTTTGGAACCCGGCATGCGCAGCTTGATGCCTTTGAGATCGGCGGGGGTGCGCACTGGGCGTGCTTCACGCAGATTGACCTGGCGGGTGCCCAGGTACGCAGTGGACAAAACGGTGATTTCCATTTTGTCGGCCACGGCCTTGAACAATTCGTCACCAATCGGTCCATTGAACACCTTTTGTTGGTGTTGCGGGTCGCGCACCACATAGCCAGCGGTGAAGATGGAGAACTCGGGCACCAGCTTGGCCATGTCAAAGGCTGAAACCGTGGTCAATTCCAGGTTGCCCCGCGCCATCGCAGCGGGTTCGGCCCCTTGTTTGAACAGCGAGGCGTTGAGGTGTATTTGCACATCAAACTGGTTGGGCGCGGCTTTGTCCAAAGACTCTTTGAACACCGTCCACATCTTGGCATGCCAATCATCGGGCACGGCAGGGGTTGAAATGCGCATGGCAATTTTGTTTTGCGCCAGTGCGGTCAAGGGCGCGCTGCACAGGCTCAGGCCCAACAGCAAAGCCGCCAAGCCGCGGCGTGTCATGTGATCAGTGCTCATGAAGTCTCCATGTCAATCGGTGGGGCGGGCATCGGTGCATGCCCGCCCCCTTATGTTAAGCGCATGCCAGCTGCCCAGGGCGTGCAGGCCCTGGGCCCTTACAATGCGACCTCGTTGATCCAGGAAGCGTGGCAGAGTGGTCGATTGCACCGGTCTTGAAAACCGGCAACGGGCAACCGTTCGTGAGTTCGAATCTCACCGCTTCCGCCAATCATTTTGACAAGCCAGCACACCGATTCCGTGTGCTGGTGTGCGGTCAACCCAAGGTCAATTTGTACAGGCCCCGGACCATGAACCACAAACCCTTGCTGTGTTGCCTTGGCTTTTTATTCGCATTGGCATTCCCCACCATGGCCCAAACTGTCAGCGAACCGCCCTACACCCTGATCAAAAGCGAACATCCTTTTGAGTTGCGGGCCTATGCGCCCATGACCATTGCCGAAACCCATTTGGAAGGTGATTTTGATGTGGCGGGCTCACTCGGGTTTCGCCGGGTGGCCGGGTATATCTTTGGCAAAAACCAAAATGCGCGCGGCGAGAGCGAAAAAATAGCCATGACCGCGCCCGTGACCATGGAAGCCCAAAGCCAACAATGGCGCTTGCACTTTGTCATGCCCGAAGGCACGAGCTTGGCCAGCTTGCCCCAGCCTGTGGACAACCAGGTTCAATTGCGTGAACTGCCTGCACAGCGCATGGCAGCGGTGCGTTTCAGCGGGTTGACCACGGCCGCCAGCATCGCCAACAACACCCAGCGTTTGAAAGATTGGTTGACGGCGCAAAACATCGCTTTTGAAGACCGGCCTCAGGTGGCGCGCTACAACGACCCCTTCACCTTGCCTTGGAACCGGCGCAACGAAATATTGCTGCCTTTGCGTTGAGCCGCGACCGATGGTTTTTCGGCAAGTCATGCATGCGCTTGTCGTTTGAGATGCCTGTGCAACCATGACCAAGACGATTGCCGTTTTTTTGCACCACCCCACGTGTTCAACCGATTCGGTCAACGGGGTGCTGGCGGCTTTCTCGCCCATGGCCCGCATCAAAATATTCACCAAGCAAAAGGTGCTGGACGGTTTTTTTGACGATGTGGACTTGGTGGTTTTTCCGGGTGGGGATGGTGAGGCCACGGCCTTTCGCAGCGTACTCAAGCCCAACTTGCCGGATGTGCGTGCTTTCATGCAGCGGGGCGGCAAATACCTGGGCATATGCATGGGGGCATATTGGGCCGATGCCCACTACTTTGGTTTTTTGCGCAACACCCGGGCGGTTCAATACATCAAGCGACCCAAAGCCGATATCCGCTCCTCGTATGGCACCACGGCCGCGGTTCAATGGCGTGGCCAAACCCAGCGCATGTACTTCTACGATGGCCCCACTTTTTTGGGCGGCCCATTTGAAACCGTGGCCAGCTATGCCAATGGCGACCCGATGGCGATCGTCCAAGGCGCTTTGGGCTTGATCGGTTGCCATTTGGAGAGTCAGGCCCATTGGTACGGCAAAAAAATCATGCAAGCGCATTGGCACCACAACGCGCACCACCCCATGCTGTGGCAATTTGTGGCCGACTATTTGTTGCAGCGCCGGCAAATGCCTTTGTTTTGATCTGTCATGCCCCCGCAGCGCATGCGTTGACCACGCTGCTTTTTTGCAGCCTATCAACCTAGGGCCACCCCAGTGTGCTTGGTGTCACAATGTATTTTTACCCAGGAGAAAACCGTGAGCGATCAAGACACCATTGCACAAATTGAAACCTTGGATGCCAAGCGCGCAGCTTGCATTTTGGCGCGCGACTTTGCGGGGCTAGAGCCCTTGATTGCCGAAGACTTGCGCTATGTCCACTCCAGCGCCGTGTTGGAAAACAAGGCCGAATACCTGGCCAAACTGGCCAGCGGCCACTATGCCTACCGCTCGTTCAAAACCTTGCAGCGCGAAATGCGCGTGATCGGTGATGTGGTCTTGGTCAATGGCGATATTCGCATCGAGGTCGATGTCAGTGGCACACCCAAAGTGGTCAACAGCCGTTATTTGCAAGTCTGGGTCAAGCGCAGCGCTGGCTGGCAAATGGCTTCTTGGCAGTCGGTGCCGATGCCGCAGGCTTGACCGCCCAAGGGATCAAGGCTTTTTGTCTGGAATGGTGCCGGTATAGGGCACCATTTCTTGCGCCTGCATGCCAATGCTGTAGGCCGCAGGGTGCCGTTGCTCTTCCAGCAAATGGCCCACGATGCCAGGCGTGCGTGAAATGGCCGCGAAGCCCCGCATGATGGAACCAGGCACCCCAATATCGCCCAGCAAGGCGGCCATGGCGGCGGTGGCATTGATGGTGATGTGTTTGCCCATCGCCGCATCCACTGCCGCCGCCAAAACGTGCAGCGCTTGGACATGGGCACCCGCCACGCCTTCTTGTTCGGCCACGGCCAGCAATTTGGGGGTGCGCGGATCTTCCGGTTTGTGGTGGGGATGGCCAAATCCGGGCACAGGCTTTTTGAGGGCCCGGTAAGAAGCCACGATATCGGCCGCGGCCTGGGCCCCATCGGGCGCGGCCATGATGGTTTCCAGGTGTTGGCCGGTGATTTCCATCACCCCGCCAAATTGGCTGCCCAAACCCATGATGCCGGTGGCAATGGCCGCTTGAATGGCTTCGGGCGAGGACATGTAGACCATGCGCGCACCCACGGTGGCGAGCACCCCGTGGTCGACCAAAGTCACCAAAACCGCATCGAGCACGCGCATTTGGCCGGGTGTCGGCATGCGGCCCAGGATGTGGAAGTAAATCATCTGGGTGAAGTTGACCTCACCGATGAGGTCGCGCACCAGGTCTTTGCCGCGGATGGTGATGCCCGCTTCGTCAAAGGTGGAAATTTCGGTGTAGAGGTTTTGTGGCTTCATGGTGTGTGCTCAAGGCTGTGGGTTGGGTGAAGCAATGGCCCCTTCACGCAAAAAGGCATCGATGCGGTCGCTGTCAAACCCCAGTTGCCCGAGCACATCGCGGCTGTGTTCGCCCAAAAGGGGCGGTGCCATGTCGCTGGCCGATCGCTGGCCGTCATAGAGCACAGGTCGCTGGGTGTTTTTCACCGTCCCTTGGGTGGGGTGGTGCAGTTCGGTGAACACGCCGTTGTGCAGCACCTGTGGGTCCTGTACCACTTGGTCGATCGAGGCGATGGGGGCATGGGGAATGTCGTGCTGGGTCAGACAAGCTTGCCAATGGGCCATGTCGTGTTGGGCAAAAGCGGCTTGCAAGAGCTCGGTGAGTAACTCGTAATGGGTTTGGCGGGCCAACACGCTGGCGAAACGCGCATCGGTTGCCCACTCAGGATGGCCCACAGCGGTGGTGAGGTTGAGAAAAAATTTGTCCACCGATGCCAGGTGCAGGGCCACCCATTGGCCATCGGCACATTGCAAGGCATACGACTGCGAGGTGCGGGGTCGGCTGATCGGGCCGTGCACCTGTTCATCGGCAAAGTAAGCGGCAAAGGCCGATGCGCCAAAGGCGACCATGCTGTCGAGCATGGCCACTTCAACCCGCCGACCCACTTGGGTGCGCCCGCGTTCAACCAAGGCACCCAAAATGCCATAAGCCGCATACATGCCGCTCACGGTATCGGCCACCGCAGGGCCCAAGATGCGCGGGGGCGTGGGGGCCATGGTTTGACTCAGGTAGCCGCTCAGTGCTTGGGCCACCGTGTCGTAGCAAGGCCGCTCCACATAAGGGCCCGTGGCCCCAAAGCCCGTGACAGAGCAATAGATCAAGCGGGGGTGGCGTTGGTGCACCGCCTCCCAGCCAAAGCCCAATTTGTCGAGCACGCCGGGGCGGTAGTTTTCCAGCAGCACATCGGCCTGGGCCAGCAGCTTTTCCAAAATATCTTTGGCATGCGGCGACTTCAGGTTCAAGGCCAAGCTGCGTTTGCGCGCGTTATAGGTCTGGAACTGCGAGCTGTATTGCGCCCCTTGGTAGCCCCTGAAAGGGTCACCCACGCCCGGTTGCTCGACCTTGATGACATCGGCCCCCAAGTCGGCCAGCATCATGCCGGCGCAGGGGCCGGTGATGAAGGTGCCCAACTCCACGACACGGATGTCTTGCAATACTTTGGTCATGGAAATGAAGGTTCAGGGTTGGTCAAACGCAGCGGGCACCATCGACTTCGATGCACACCCCGCTGATGAAGGATGCTTCGTCGCTGGCCAGGTACAAGGCCGCATTGGCCACGTCAAGGGCGCTTGAAAACCGGCCCAGCGGAATGGTGCTCAAAAACTTTTGGCGCCGGGCTTCGTCCACCGGCCCACCGGCAAACTCGGCCGACAAACCGGTATCGGGATTGAACACAGGGTTGATGCAATTGACGCGGATGTTGTCGGGCCCCAACTCCGCTGCCAGCGATTTGCTGGTGGTGATGACAGCCCCTTTGGAGCCGTTGTACCAACTCAGACCCGGGCGGGGGCGAACGCCGGCGGTTGACGCAATGTTGATGAACCAGCCACCGCCTTGTTGGCGAAACACAGGAACCGCATGCACCGTGGAGAGGTAAATGCTTTTGACATTGATGGCATAGACCTGATCGAACTCGGCTTCAGAGACTTCCAAGGCAGGTCGGTTGCGGTGCGTCCAGCCTGCATTGTTGACCACCCCATGCAACCCTTTGCCGCGCGCTTTGGCAAATGCCACCATGCGCTCCCAGTCGGCACTGCGGGTGACATCTCCGGCACAGGCCCAGGCCTGCCCACCTGCGTGGGTGATGTCTTTGGTGACGCGCTCGGCGCGCTGTTCATCGATGTCATTGACGGTGATACAAGCGCCTTGTTCGGCGAGTCGTTTGGCGATGCCCTCACCAATGCCATTGCCCGCGCCGGTGACCAAAATGGATTGACCTGTGACCCGCATCTGAAACCTTTCCTGGCAAGCCCACCCTGCTGGGTGGAGAAGGCTCAAATCTTCCCACAAGATGACAAGCCCAGGCGCTGGGGTTTGCCTGCCCCCAAGGGCGGTTTTCAGCTCTTGGGTTTGCTGCTGTTGAAAGACCAGATCAAGTTGAATTGCTTGTTTTTCACAAAGGCCAAGCAATCAAAACGCACGCTGGCGGAGGTGATTTTTTCGCAGGTGTAGGAGTTGGGCTGGATGCGGGCTTGGCAGTAAAGCCGCTGGTCTTTGGATGAAATGTCTTCACAAAACCGCGGGTTGTTTTGCTCGGATGCTTCGCACATCAAGCGCATGTCTTTGGTGGGCTTTTTATCGCAATCTTGGGCCTGGGCCGCTGGGGCAGACAGCACCGCTGCCCACAAAAAAAATTGGAAGAACTTGATCGCCATACCGCCTTGCAACAAAATTTAAGACAGCATTTATTTTAGTCACAAATTTAAACAAATCCCTCTGAGACAGGCGTTTTTCCCCCTTGAATTTCATGGATGAAAAAGTTTCAAAGATCGCGCGAAGATTTGAAATCGGGCGGGGGGCGAAGTTGTTCGGCCACACCGACTTTGATCTGCTGCACCAGCAAGCCAGTGGTCTCTTGCTGAAGGGTGTCCAAGCGCAGGCGAATGTAGACCGCCTGTGCTTTTTGCGGGTCGGCACCCGTCTCGGCCAAGGCCTGGGCCCACAAACCATCGCGGCGGATGCCTTGCTGCATCTCGCGCATCACCATGGCGTGCAACAGTTCTTGAGAGGGGGCAATGCGCATGCTGGTCTTTCATGTGGATGGTGGGGCGTGGGCCGAAGGACGGGGTGAGGGCGCGGGCCTGCCGTCAGTGCAACTGCAAACGCTGGCGCAGGGCCAAACCGGTTTCATGGGTGCCCAGTGTGCCACCAATGTCGCGGGTGCATTCGCCAGCAGCGACGCACGCGCCCACCGCCTGTTCCATGGCCTGGGCCGCTTTCAGGTACTGGGGTTTGCCGCTGCGCGTGGCATGCCAAGCCAGCAACATGGCAGCCGACAACACCTGCGAAAAAGGGTTGGCCTTGTTTTGCCCCGCGATATCGGGTGCAGAACCATGGGCCGCTTGGCCCATGGCATGGTGATCACCTGCATTCAAAGAGCCGCCCAGCCCCAAACTGCCTGACAACTCAGCGGTCAGATCGGACAAGATGTCGCCAAACATATTGGTGGTCACGATCACATCAAACCGCTCGGGTGCCCGCACCACGTGGGCCATCATGGCATCCACAATGAAGTCGTCCACCACCACATCTGGAAATTCTTTGCCCACATCGGCGCAGGCTTGCAAAAACAAACCATCGGTGATGCGCAGCACATTGGCTTTGTGCACCAGGGTCAATCGCTTTTGACGTTGGCGGGCCAATGCAAACGCGCTGCGGGCAATGCGCTCGCAGCACACCCGGGTGATGCGCCGCATCGATATGGCCACATCATCGGTGACCAAGAGTTCGCTGTGGCCCAAGGCCATGTTGCGGTCGGCATAAAAACCTTCGGTGTTTTCACGCACCACCACCAGGTCAAAGGGGCCGGTGAGGGTTTGGATGCCCGGGTAGGTTTTGGCCGGTCGGATGTTGGCGTACAAGTCCAGGTTTTTTCTGAAAAACTTGGACGGGTTGATTTCGCCCTTGGACTCGTCTTTGAAGTCGTAGGTGGCCATGGGGCCCAGCAGCAAGCCGTCGGCCGCTTTGACTTTGGCCAGCAAATCGGGTGTCACGGTTGCGCCATGGCGCTGCAAGCTGTCATGGCCTGCGATGTCGTGGTGCAACTGCAAACCCAGGCCAAACAGTTGATTGGCCTGTTCCAGCAAATCCACGCTGACTTGCATGGTCTCAGGCCCGATGCCGTCACCCGGGATGATCACAATGTTCATGGCATTTCACTCGGCTTTGAGGTTGGCATCTTTCACCAGCTTTTCAAACTTGATGGCTTCGTTGCGCACGTATTCTGCAAATTCTGCTGGCGTGTTGCGCGGCACGCCGAGGTTGTCGGCCTCAAAGCGTGCGCGGATGTCGGGGCTGGCCATGATGGCATTGACCTCTTTGTTCAGGCTTTGCACCACAGCCGCCGGTGTGTCCGCCGGGGCAAACAAGCCGCCCCACAGCGTGTAGCTGAATCCGGGTATGGCCACTTCGGCCACGGTCGGGACATTGGGCAGCGAGGTCATGCGGGTGGGGGTGGTCACGGCCAAGGCCTTGAGTTTGCCCCCCTTGATTTGCGGCACCGCAGCCGATGCGCTGCTGAAGAACAGCTGGATGCGATTGCCCATCAGGTCGGCCATCAGCGGGCCCACACCTTTGTAGGGCACATGCACCATGTTGAGTTTGGCCCCCACCGACAAAGCCACGGCGGCCAAATGCCCCGGTGTGCCAGCGCCCACCGATGCGTAGCTGAATTCACCGGGTTTGGCACGCGCTTGTTGCAGCAATTCGGCCAAGCTGTTGTAGGGTGCATCGTTGGGGGCCAGCAAGACCAATGGGGCATTGCCGATCAGCACCACCGGGATCATTTCTTTCAAGGGGTCGTAGCCCAGGTCTTTCATCAACACCCGGTTCACCACGATCTCACCGGTTTGGCCCAAAAACAAGGTGTAGCCGTCGTTGCGCGCCTTGACCGCTATGCGGGTGCCCACCGTGCCAGATACCCCCGGCTTGTTGTCCACCAACACGGTTTGTTTGTACACCGAGGTCAAGCGCTCGCTGACCAAGCGGGCAAAGGTGTCGCCTTGTCCACCCGGGGCATAGGCCACGATGATGCTCACCGGTTTGGTCGGGTAGTCGCCCTCGGCGGCCATGGTGGGCGGCACAGCGAATGCCATGCCAGCAGCCAGGAACATGGCGCAAAAGCTGCGCTTGGAAATCAGGTGGGCAAAGGATTTATGCATGTCAATCTTTCACAAATGCGGTCAAAGGGGAGTGGCTGGGGGCCTTTGTTCAGGCCAGCAATTGCCGTCGAATGGCCTCGGGGGTCATGACTTCCAGGGGCTCGCGCCCTTGGTTGGGGATGCCCACCTGAGTGGCATTGAGCAACATGGAAACCATGGTGTAGGTGCCGGAGACCACGATCAGGTCGATCACCTGCTGCTCGCCCAAGCGGTCCATGGCTTTTTGCCACAGGGCATCGCTGACCTGGTGGTTCAAGGTGATTTGCACGCAAAAGTCGTAGACCAGCGCTTGGGTGTCATCCATGTGTTGCGGTCGCTTGCATTGGCGCAAGTCGTCGGCAATCGACTGCGGTAAACCGGCGCGCACCGCAATCGGTTCGTGGGCCCACCATTCGTACTGGGCATTGGCCACCCGCGCTTGGATCAGGATGGCCAACTCGTTCAGCGCTTTGGGCACCGAGGTTTTGAAGCGCAGGTAGTCCAGCAGGTCAAAGCAACGCCGGGCCATCTCGGGGCTGCGCAGCAGCGCGTTGTAAGGCCCACCCAAGCCTGCGCTGGAGACTTTCAAAATATCGTCTGCCAAAGGCCGCACCTCGGCGGGCAGTTGTTCGTAGCTGCGCAGGGCAAATCGTTCGCTCATGGGTGGGCTCCATCCAAAGTGTGCAAGGTTTGAAAAAAAGTGCGTCGGGTGTGGGTGAAATGGGGACGGCAGCGGCTGCTCCAATCGGTGGCACGCACGGCCAGCCATTCGGGCGAACCCATCACCTCGGCCGCGGTCAGGTCGTAGCAGGCAAACGAGCGCGGCCCATGGTCGATGTTGATGTAGCGCTGGGCGCTGATGCAACCGGGCACCCTGGCCAGGCCAGGCATGTGTTCTTGCGCATACCACTGGGCAATTTCCTCATCCCAACCGTCTTCGGGGTCGGTTTGTACCGTGTAGTGGGCATGGATGCTGGCATGCGCGCTGGCGCATTCGCAGTCCAGCACCCGCTGCAAGCGACAGGCTTGCGCCTCCAATCCCGCCCATGGCGACAAGCCGCTGGCCCAGCCTTGGGCCTGTTCTGCGCTGATGGGGGTGGCAGGGTCAAAGTGAACATAGACATGGGTCAAGGCTTGACCGTTTTCATCTGCAGCGGTGCAGGCCACGCGCACTTGCTTGGGCGCAGGCAAGCAGCCACCCAAGGTTTGAGGAGGAGCAGTGGCTAGCCAGGCTGCCCAAGAGGGCCCATCGCGCGAACCCAAATCGGCATTGACGCGCAACAGCAAACAATCGGTCAAGGCCATGCTCAATCGGCCTTGATTTTTTTATCGCGGATCACCCGGCTCCATTTGGCCAAGTCGTTTTTGACCAGGTTGCCCAATTCCAGCGGGCTGGTGGCCGCAGGCTCTGCCCCAGAGGCCACAATTTTGGCCCGCACGGCCTCGTTGGCCAGGGTGCGGCGCAGGGCTTGGTTGATGCGCTCAATGTCGGCGCTGGGTGTGGCCTTGTGGGCAAACAAGGCATACCAATTGTCCGAGTCCACGCCGGGCACCCCTGCCTCTTGGAAGGTTTTGACATCGGGAAACAAGGGGTGGCGGCGGGTCGATGCCAAGGCCACGGGCTTGAGCTTGCCGTTTTTGATGTGCCCGATCAGTCCCGGGATGTCACCAAAAAAACCATCGACATGACCGGCCATCACGTCGGTGATGGCGGGTGCAGCGCCTTTGTAGGGCACATGCACCAGATCGGTTTTGGTGGCATCGGCCAACAACTCCATGGCCAAGTGGGGCACGCTGCCGGTGCCCGAGGAGGCCATGGTCACGCGCTTTTGTTTGGCCACGGCGATGAACTCTTGCGGGCTGTTGGCCGGGTGATTGGGGTGCACCACCAACATCTCCACGTTGTTGACCACCAAGGAGACGGGGGCCAAATCGCGCACCGGGTCGTAGGGCAAATTGGGGTACAGACCGGGGTTGATGGAGATCGCGCCCACGCTGGACAACCACAGCATTTGCCCATCGGCCGGGGCTTTGATCAAGGCCTCGGCCGCGATCGCTCCGTTGGCACCGGCGCGGTTTTCCACCACCACGGTTTGGCCCAATTCCTTGCCCAGTTGCTCGCTGATGGTGCGGGCCACAAAGTCCACCGGACCACCGGGCGGAAAGGCCACCAACAGGCGGGTCACTTTGGCGGCTTGTCCCCAACAAGGCGCGGCCAGGCCCAGGCAGGTCAGCAGGGCCACAGCGGTGAAGCGCAGGGGGCGGGTCAAAAAATTCATGGGCTTGCTCCAGGTGATGGGATGGGTGAGGAAATACGCCGGGTCAATCGCAGCGCACGGACATGCCGCCGTCGACCACGATTTCGGTGCCGGTGATGAAACGCGCTTCATCGCTGGCCAAAAACAACACGGCCCGGGCGGTGTCGCGCCCGTCGCCCATGAAGGGCAAAGGAATGCGGGCTTGGCGCGTTTGCAGCAAGGCCTGTACATCGCCGCCCGCGCGTTGGCCCGCCAAGCGGGTCTCGACCATGGGGGTGTGCAACTGACCCGGCACCACGGTGTTGACCCGCACACCTTGCTTGGCGTATTGCACCGCCACCACTTTGCCCAGTTGGATCACACCGGCCTTGGTGGCCGCATAAGCGACTTGGGCCGATCCCGTCCAGCGCATGCCGGAGGTGGAGGCGATGTTGACAATTGCCCCGGCCCCTTGGGCCGCCATGATGGGCAGCACATGCTTGCAGCCCAGAAAAACGCTTTTGAGGTTGTGATCGATTTGGGCATCCCACACGGCTTCGCTCATCTCCACCGGTCCGCCTGCGGCCGAGCCCCCCACGTTGTTGACCAGCACGTCGATGCGGCCCCAGTTCGCCATGGCCTGGTCAACGCAGGCCTTGACAGCCGCCGAATCGGTCACATCGCAGGCCATGGCCTGCAGGCTGCCCCCGCTTTGGCCGCTGGCCGCTTGGGCCAAGGCCACGGTTTCGCTCAGGTGTTCGAGGGAGCGGTCCAAGGCCAGCACCTGCGCGCCTTCTTCGACCATTTGCACGGCAATCGCCCGGCCATTGCCCCAGCCCGGGCCGACCGAGCCCGCGCCACTGACCACCACCACTTTGTTGATGAAACGACCCATGGATACTTCTTTCAGTCGTGGGAAAAACGATACAAGGCTTGTGGGTTGTCCACCAACAGGCGTTGGCGCAGATCTGCATCAGGGGCCATTTGCCAAATCGCGTCGACCAAAGCCCCGTCATCGGGCACATGGGTGTGGTTGGGGTGTGGCCAATCGGTGCCCCACAGGCATTGCAAGGGAAAGCGCTCGACCAAGCTGCGCGCCAGCCGCAAGCCATCGGCATAAGGTGGGTTCGGGTCAATGCGGTCAATGCCGCTGACTTTCACATGCATGCCCGGTTGGCCCAGCAACTCGCACAGGGCCACAAAGTCGGCATGGTCAGGCCCAAGCCGCGCGTCCACCCGGCCCATGTGGTCGATCACCACCGGTACCGCACTTTGCGCCAGCACCGGTGCCAAGCTGTGCACCAAGCCCGATGCAAAGTGCACTTGCAAGTGCATGTCCAGCGCCGCCAAACGCCGGGTCAAGGCCAGCAAGGCCGGGGCTGGCACAGACTCGCCCAGGTGCGGCATGAAATTGAATCGAACGCCGCGAAACCCGGTGTCGGCCAAGCCCCGCAAAGTCGTGTCGTCCACGTCCACAGTCACCAAGGCCACCCCCAGGTAACGGCCCTGGCCAGCGGCAATTGCATCGGCCACCGCCCGGTTGTCCATGCCATGCACGGCCGATTGAACGATCACGCAGCGACCAATGCCCAGGTGGCGGTGCAAATCAAACAAGCGCTCCTTGGGCGCATCCACTGGGGTGAAGTTGCGGCTGCTGGCAAATGCAAAACGGTCGGCAGGCCCAAACACATGCACATGGCTGTCGCAAGCCAGCGCCGGCAAATGCTTATCCGGTCGAGAAGGGTGGGGGTTGTAGGTCAGGGTGGGGTTGTGCATGGTGCCTCACTGCTGGGCCGCATTGTGCCGTTTCTCGGGCGGGTCAAGCGGTCCACCGTTCTCCTTACTTAGAATGCGCCGACAGTGACACAATGCGCGCTTTTGCCAGCGTGTTCAAACCCAGCGATATGGGCCCCGCGTGCCCAACCCGATTCGAAAGCCCAGCATGATCAACAAAATCGCCGCTTCCGTGGAGGAAGCTGTGGGACCGATTGCCGACGGTGCCACCATCATGGTGGGAGGTTTTGGCACCGCAGGCATTCCCAATGAGCTGATCGAAGGTTTGATGCGCGTGCTGCAAGACAGCGCGGCGCGCGATTTGGTGGTGGTCAACAACAATGCCGGCAACGGCGAAACCGGCTTGGCCGCTTTGCTCAAAACCGGTCGGGTGCGCAAAGTCATTTGCAGCTTTCCCCGTCAGGCCGACAGCCAAATTTTTGACGCCTTGTACCGCAGTGGCCAATTGGAGTTGGAGTTGGTGCCCCAAGGCAATTTGGCCGAGCGCATCCGGGCCGCTGGGGCGGGCATTGGCGCATTTTTCTCGCCCACGGCCTATGGCACCGAGCTGGCCCGCAACCCCGACGGCAGTTGGCGTGAAACGCGTGAAATCAATGGCCGCATGCATGTGCTGGAGCACCCCATCCATGCCGATCTGGCTTTGATCAAGGCCGAGCGCGGCGACCGTTGGGGCAACCTGACTTACCGCAAAGCGGCACGCAACTTTGGACCGGTGATGGCCATGGCCGCGCGCCGCACCGTGGCCTCGGTGCACGAGGTGGTGGCCTTGGGTGAACTGGACCCAGAAACGGTGGTCACCCCTGGCATTTTTGTGTCCCAAGTGGTGCAAGTGCCGCGCGTGCAAACGCAAGGCGGCGGTTTCAAGGCATGAGGTCCCCATGACACATCAACGCAGAAGCAAAGACCAAATCGCCGCCTTGGTGGCCAAAGACATCCCCAACGGGGCCTATGTGAATTTGGGCATTGGCATGCCCACCATGGTGGCCAATCATTTGCCCGCTGGTTTGGAGATCATCTTGCACAGCGAGAACGGGATCTTGGGCATGGGCCCAGCCCCCGATGAATCGGCGCAAGACTTCGACTTGATCAATGCGGGCAAACAACCCGTCACTTTGCTGCCAGGCGGTGCTTTTTTTCACCATGCCGACAGCTTTGCCATGATGCGTGGCGGGCACTTGGACATTTGCGTGTTGGGTGCTTTTCAAGTCAGTGCCCAGGGTGATCTGGCCAATTGGCACACCGGTGAGCCTGGGGCCATTCCCGCTGTGGGCGGGGCCATGGACCTGGCCATTGGGGCCAAACAAACCTGGGTCATGATGGACTTGCTCACCAAGCAGGGCGTGAGCAAAGTGGTGCCCCAATGCACCTACCCCATCACCGGCTTGGCCTGTGTCAAACGCATTTACACCGATCTGGCCACCTTGGATGTCACACCCCAGGGGCTGAAGTGGGTCGATGCGGTGGACGGTTTGTCGCGCAGTGATTTGGAGCGTTTGGTGGGTTTGCCCATCAGCGCTTGAGGTTCAATTTTGCAATACACATGAGGAAACAACATGGCTAACAAAGTAGGCTGGATTGGTTTGGGGCGCATGGGCGAGGCCATGGTCAAACGCTTGACCAAGGCCGGGCACGGTGTGGATGTGTGGAACCGAACCCGCAGCAAGGCCGAGCCCTTGGCCGAATACGGTGCCACCATCGTGGACCACAAACTGGACTTGGCCGCTTGCGAAGTGGTGTTCACCATGGTCTCGACCACCGATGACCTGAAAGAAGTGTTGTTTGCCCCGGGCGGTTTGGTCACCGGCAAAACCCTGCCCAAGATGGTGGTCGACAGTTCTTCCATCTCCCAAGAAGGTTCGGCCGAAGTGCGAACCGCCTTGGAAAAACTGGGTGTGGCCTATTTGTGCGCCCCGGTTTCGGGCAATGCCAAGGTGGCCAAGGCCGGCAAATTGTTGGTGGTGGCTTCAGGCCCGCGCCAGTTGTACGAATTGGCCGAACCCTATTTGCAGGCCATGTCGCGCAAAACCATGTGGGTGGGCGAGGGCGAGTTGGCCCGGGTGTGGAAGATCGCCCACAACACCATGTTTGGCGTGGTGATTCAAAACCTGTGCGAGATCACCGTCATGGCGGAAAAGGCCGGTATCCCGCGCCATTTGTTTTTGGAGAGCATCAACGACTCGGTGCTGGGCTCCATGTACACCCGCTACAAAACCCCAGTGCTGACCAATCTGACCTTTGACCAGGTCACCTTCACCCCCAAGTTGCTGCTCAAAGACATGGACTTGGGCATGGCAGCGGCCAAGGCCCAGGGCGTGTCCATGCCCGCCGCCGCTGCCACCCGCGAGTCGGTGGCGCGCATGGTGGGTCGCGGTTACGATCACATCGACTTTGCCGCTTTGCTCATCGAAACCGCGCGCGATGCCGGTTTGGAGTTGAAGTCGGAGAACAAGACCATCAGCGACGGCCTGGAGTCTTGAGCGTTTATTCAATCAATCAGGAGACCAATCACATGAACACCGCCAATGTTTTTGCGCGCCGCACCTTGATGGCATGGGCTGCCATGGGTATTTTGTTTTTGCAGGGCCAGGCATGGGCCCAGGCCTATCCCAGCAAGCCAATCAAATTTGTGGTGCCTTTCAGCGCGGGCAGCGCCACCGACATCGTGGCCCGCACCGTGGCCGATGCGATGGGCAAGTCCATGGGGCAATCCATCGTCATCGACAACCGCTTGGGTGCGGGTGGCACGATTGCGGCGGCCTTGGTGGCCAAAAGTGAAGCCGATGGTTACACCGTTTTGGTGCACTCATCGGGCCATGCGCTCAATGCATCCCTCTACCCCAACTTGGGCTATGACACCTTGAAGGACTTGACCGGCGTGACCACCTTGGCGGCCATCCCCAATGTGTTGGTGGTCAACCCCGCCAAAGGCTGGAAAACCCAGGCCGAATTGATCGCAGCGGTCAAGGCCAAGCCGGGTACCTTCAACTACGCATCAGCCGGCGTGGGCAGTGGCACCCATTTGAATGCCGAAATCTTTCGCCTGCAATCGGGTATCGATGCCTTGCACGTGCCCTATAAAGGCACACCCGATGCCATGACCAATGTGATCGGTGGTTCCAACGATTGGTTTTTTGCCCCGCTGGCCTCGGCCTTGCCCTTGATCAAAGACGGCAAATTGCAAGCCTTGTCGGTCAGCACCAAGTCGCGCGCCTCCACCTTGCCCCAAGTGCCCACCAGCATCGAAGCCGGTTTGCCCGCTTCCGACTACACCTTGTGGGTGGGCATGATCGTGCCCAGCGCCACCCCCGCTGCGGTGGTCAAGCGCTTGCATGAAGAGGCCCTCAAAGCCTTGGGCAGCGCCGATATCAAGGAGCGCATGGCCAAGCTCGGGGCCGACCCGTTCACCATGGCACCCGATGCCTTTAACGCTTACATCAAGACCGAGATCGATACCGCTGCGCGCATCGTCAAGGCTGCAGGCTTGAAAGCCAATTGATGACCAGCGCCTGGGCTGCAGCGGCATGAACCTGGTTTTTTTGGGCGTGGGCAAAATGGGTTTGCCCATGGCCAGCCACTTGTTGGCCGATGGCCATGCGGTGGTGGTGCACGATGTCGATGCCCAGCGCTTGGCCTTGGCCCAGTCGGCGGGTTTGGTGGTGGCACAAGACCTGGGCGCTGCCTTGGCCCAAGCCGATGGGGTGTTTTCTTCGCTGCCCCATGATGCCGCCCTGATCAGCGCTGGCACCTGGGTGGCCGAGCACCTGCCCGCAGGCCGGTTTTACCTGGACACCAGCACGGTCTCGGTGGCTGCATCGGCCGCCGTGGCCGAGTGCTTGGCCCCCAAGGCCTGCGACTATTTGCGGGTCACCGTCTCGGGCAACAACCACATGGCCCAAGCCGGCCAGCTGACCCTGATGGCCTCGGGCCCACAGGCCACGTGGCTGCGCGTGGCCCCCCTGCTCAAACGCTGGGGATCGGTGCAGTTTTACCTGGGCCCTGGCGAGCAGGCCCGCTTGATGAAGCTGGTGATCAACCTGATGATTGCCCAAACCAGCGCCATGTTGGCAGAGGCCTTGAGCTTGGGCCACAAAGGTGGCTTGGCTTGGCGGGATTTGTGGCAAGTCATTGGTGCCAGTGCGGTGGCCTCGCCCATCGTCAAGGCCAAGTCGGTGCAACTGTCGGAGCGGGATTTCACGCCGACTTTTACCGTGCCGCAAATGCTCAAAGACATTGATTTGATTTTGGCCGAGGGCGATGCCTTGCAAGTGCCGCTGCTGCAAACCGCCATCACCCGCCAAATGATGCAGTCGGCCCTGGCCCAGGGTTGGGCTGAACAAGACTACGCCGCCATCATCAAGGTGGTGGAACAATCCGCAGGCATTCACCAGGAGTAAACCGTGCGCAATTTGAACCAAGACACCATCACCCAGGCCGTGTTGGCCCGATTCGAAAACACGCCCGATCCCCGGCTCAAGGAAATCATCTTCAGCCTGGTCAAGCACCTGCACGACTTTGCGCGCGATGTGAAGCTGACCGAGGAAGAATGGTTTTACGGCATCCAATACCTCACCGCCACGGGGCACAAGTGCACCGATGTGCGGCAAGAATTCATTTTGCTCAGCGATGTGTTGGGCTTGTCCATGCTCACCATTGCGATGAACCAAGACAAGCCCGCCGGTTGCACCGAACCCACGGTGTTTGGCCCTTTCTTTTTGGAAAATGCGCCCCACTTTGAATTGGGTGCGGATGTGTCCAACGGCGCGTCAGGTCAAAAGTGTCTGGTGCGCGGCCAGGTCAAGGGCCTGGGCGGTGAGCCGGTGAAAAATGCCAAGCTCAATGTGTGGCAAGCCGATGACGATGGCAAATACGATGTGCAGTATGACAACCTGACGCAACCGCAAGCGCGCGGCATTTTGAATGCCGACGATCACGGCCACTTTCACTTCACCACCATCTTGGCCGAGGCCTATCCCATTCCGACCGATGGCCCTGTGGGCACCTTGCTCAATGCCACCAAGCGCCACCCATGGCGTCCGGCGCACCTGCACTTCATGGTGGAAGCGCCGGGCTACGAGCGGCTGATCACCCATGTGTTTCGCGACCACGACAAATACCTCGACTCGGATGCCGTTTTTGGCGTGCGCCAGTCGCTGGTGACCGACTGGGTCGAGCAAGCCGATGGCACTTACCTGATGGAATACGACTTCGTGCTCAACCCCCAGCGCTGATGGTTTGACATGGCCAAGCCCTCGGTGCGCAGTCTCTGGGGCATGGCCTTTGCGCTGTCTTTGGGGGCGGCCATATCGCTGGGCATGGCGCGTTTCTCGTATGCCATGCTGTTGCCGCCCATGCGGGAAGACCTGGCCTGGAGTTACACCCTGGCCGGGGCCATGAACACCGCCAATGCCTTGGGCTATTTGCTGGGGGCCCTGGCCTTGCCGCGCATGCTGCGCCGCTGGGATGCGGTCCAGGTGTTCATGGCAGGGGCTTTGTTGACCAGTGTGTTCATGGGCCTGAGCGGTTTTTTCGTGCAAGCCGAGGCCTTGCTGTTGCAACGCACCTTGGCGGGTTTGTTCAGCGCTTGGGTGTTTGTGGCGGGCGGATTGTTGGCCGCGCGGCTGGGGCAATTGCACCCACCCAGCGCCGGTTGGTTGCTGGGCTTGTACTACGGCGGCACGGGTTGGGGCATTATTTTTTCGGCGTTGACGCTGCCACCCGTGATGGCGCAGGCGCAAGCACTGGGCCAAGCCCATCCTTGGGCCTGGGCTTGGTGGTGCTTGTGCGGGCTGTGCGCCCTGTGCTGTGCGCTCATGGGGTGGCCTTTGTATCGTTGCGCTCAGTGGCAACGCGCGGGTTGGTTGAACCCACCGGCAGAAACTGGCGCGTCTGCGCCCAAAGCCTTTGCCTGGCCCGCACTGTCGTTTGCCCTGGTCGGCTATGGTTTGTTCGGCGTGGGTTACATCGGCTACATGACCTTTGTGGTGGCTTTGCTGCGCGAGCAAGGCCAAGCTGAAAGCGACTTGATGGTGTTTTATGCCCTGTTGGGCTGCGCCGTGCTGGTGTCTTCGCGCCTGTGGTCGGGCTTGCTCAACCGCGCCAAAGCCGGTGGTGCTTTGGCCACGCTCAATGGATTGCTGGGCATGGCCACCATCGTGCCGGCGCTGACCCAGCACAGTGGCGCGGTGATGGCTTCTGGTTTGCTGTTTGGCGCGGTCTTTTTGTCGCTGGTGGCTTCCACCACCGCTTTGGTGCGGCACAACCTGCCCGCTTCCCAGTGGGCGGCGGGCATCAGCGCTTTCACCATTGTGTTTGCCCTGGGGCAAATCTTGGGCCCGGTGGGCGTGGGTTGGATCTCGGATGGCCCGGGCGGCTTGGCCCGCGGCTTGGTGTATTCGGCCGGGGCCTTGTGGCTTGGCGCGCTACTGGCGTGGCGGCAAAAGCCCTTGTGACCGGTCTTCTGGTGGCTGGTTTTGGCAGGCCAGCAAACCAGCCCACAACAGCAAGAAAAACTCGCCAATGCCTGCACCCAGCAAGGTGCTGTTGACCAAGCCGGTCAGCACTTCAATGGCCACCACACAGCGCAAGCACCAACGGGCATGCCAGGGCAGGGCCTGCGCGTTGCGCCACAACGCAAATAAAAAGCCGATGAACAAGGCCAAGCCCACCCAGCCACTTTCGACCGCCCACAGCAAAAATTGCTGGTGCGGGTCGTTGGCCTGGGCAATCGTGCCGCCATGGGCCACATAGGCCTGTGGCCAGCCGCCCACGCCATGGCCCACGATGGGTTTGTCGGCCATGGCTTGCACCGATTTGTGCCAGGCATCGATGCGAAAACCCATGGAGTTTTCGATTTTCAATGGCCCGGTTTGCAACTCCATCACATCGGTCTTGGCTTTGAGCCAGCGTTGTTGCATCCGCTCAGAGCCCAGGCCCACGCCCAAGGCCACCAGCACCGGCAGCAGCAACACGCCCCAGCGGAGGCGGCTTGGCAAGCTGCCCCACAAAATAAACACCCAAGCCAGCAGCATGGCCAGTTGCCCCGTGCGCCCGGTCACCACCAACAGCACATTGGCGCTGGCCAAGGCCATGGTGGTCCACAGCCAGAAGCGGCGCTGCGCCAATGGCCATTGATCGCGGAAATACCAAACCACCACCATCATCAAGCTACTGGTGATGGGTTGTTCAATCGTGCTGCTGAACACCACGGCGTTGTCGGGGCTCATGGTGGAGATGGCCCAGGGCAGGTGAAGGCCCAGCACCATCAGCCAAGAACTGGCCAATACAAACAGCTGCCCCAGCACCATGCATTGCAGCACCGGTTTGGCTGGCGTGCCAGCGCGCATCAGGTAGAAGGCGGCGGGCAACACCAGCCAGCGGGCGTGGCGGGCCAGCGAGGGCCATGCCTCATGGGCTGGTGCTGCGCTCCAGGCCATGGACAAGCCCATCCACAGCAATGCCGCTGCGCCCCACCACAGGCTGCTGGGCCAGGCTTGGGCCCAGGTCTGCTGGGCAGCGGCGGCTTGGGACCGCTGCCGCACATCGGCGACGATTTGGGCCAGCACCACCAAGAGCAAAAACAGTTTGCCCAGCGAGACCAGGGCGGTGCCCAGGCTCACCGACAGGGCCAAAAAGCACAGGCTCCACAGCCTCAAGCGGGCCAAACCGGCGGTCATTCCAGCCGGTCCCTTTGGGCCAGTTTGGGAAACCAGCGCAGCCACAGGATGGCCACCAAAATGGTCCCCAATCCGCCGATCCAGGTGGCCATGACCGGGCCCAGCCATGCCGCGGCTGCGCCGGACTCGAATTCGCCCAATTCATTGCTCGCGCCAATGAAGATGGAGTTGACCGCCCCAACCCGGCCCCGCATTTCATCGGGGGTTTCCAATTGCATCAGGGTCATGCGGATCACCACACTCACGGTGTCGGCAGCGCCACTGATGGCCAAGGCCAGCATGGACAACCAAAAATGGGTGGACAAGGCAAACACGATCATGGCCACACCGAAAACGGCCACTGCGATGAGCAAAATATGACCGACCCGACGTTGCAAGGGGTGGGTGGTCAGCCACATGGACGCGGTCAGCGCGCCCACCGCTGGCGCGGCGCGCAACAAACCCAGGCCCCAGGGGCCCACCATCAAAATGTCTTTGGCAAACATGGGCAGCAAGGCGGTCGCTCCCCCCAGCAGCACCGCAAACAAGTCGAGTGAAATGGCACCCAGCAAAAGCTTGTTGTGCCACACAAAACGCACCCCGGCCAGCACCGTGCGCAAAGTGGCCGCCTCGCTGGCCACCACATGCCTTTGATAGCCCAAGCCCCAAAGCAATGCACAGGCCAACAGCATCAAACCCAAGCAAGTGGCATACACCGCACTCGCGCCAAGGGCAAAGATCAAACCACCCAAAGCCGGGCCTGAGATGATGGCCACTTGCATGCCCGAAGAATTAAACGCCATGGCCCGCGCCATCATGGCCTCGCTCACCAAGGCAGGCATCAGGGCTTGCGAGGCGGGCATTTGAAAAGCCCGCACCGCACCCATGACCAAGGCCAGGGCCAGAATCAGCTCTTTGCTGATCGCATCTTGGGCGCTGGCCCCCAACAACATGGCCGCCACCGCCGCTTGCACCACCGAGCAAGCCAAGATGATGTGCAGCCGATTGAGCCGGTCGGCCACATGACCGGCCCACAGGGTGAGCAGCAAAGCCGGTACAAACTGGTACAGGCCCACCAAGCCCAAGTCCCAGGCGCTTTGGGTGGTTTCATACATTTGCCAGCCCAAAGCCACCATCATCATTTGGTTGGCACAGGTGGTGGTGATGCGGTAGCCCCAGTAGCGCATGAAGCTGCGCTGGGCCCACAGGTCTTTGAATGCGTTGGTGTCCACCCGGCCAGCTTACCTTGTTTCCTTGGGCCCCAAATCTGGGGCCTGTCGCACGCGTTGTCGGGCGCAGGCGGCCACCCCGACATCGTCGAGCGCCCATTGGATCGGTGCCGACACCTGGGCCAAGGCCAGCCGCACAGCCAGGCGTTCCCGCCAATCGGGCACCGGTCTTTGCAAAATGCCATGCACCCATGGGGGCAGGCTGTGGTGGGCCGCACGCACCACCCACTTCATCAGGCTTTGGTAGGGGGGCTCGATGGGGTAATGGTCAAGCAGGTCCAGCACATAGCGGGTGCGCTCATCGCAGCGCAATTGCGGCAAATAGGCCAACAAGGCGCGTTCGCTGGCCGCTCGGTTGGTGGGCAAATCGCCAGCGCCCATGGCCTGGCCCATCAAGGCCATGTCGGCAAAGTATCGGTCTTGGTCATGGGCGGGGAGGGCCGGTCGCCCATGCACGTCATAAGCCCGCATGAAGCTGGTGCACTCGGCCAGGTGAACCCAGGCCAAGAGTTGCGGCTCATCGGCCCGGTAGGCCTGGCCTTGGGCATCCCAGCCTTGCACCTGCTGGTGGATGCGGCGCACCCGTTCTATCGCCTGCTCGGCCATCTCTCGCCCGCCATAGGTGGTGGCCGCGATGAAAAAAGCGGTGCGACCCAATCGGGCGGCCATGTCGTCGCGAAAACTCGAGTGGTCCCACACACCGGCCAAGGCGCGCGGATGCAAGGCCTGGACCACCAACGAGGCAATGCCGCCCACCATCATCGATAAAAAATGGGCATGCACTTGCCAGGCGCTGCTGTGGGGCCCGAGCAAGCCAGGGTCGCCCGCCGGTGTCAAGAAAACATCGGGAGTTTGGCGGGTGTGGGTCATCTCCCGCAGGCGCTGGGCGATGTGTTGTTTGATCAAAAGCATCAGAAATGGCCAGCGAAGGACTTCAAAAAAAAGGGGGTCATGCGCCTTCGCTTGGCAAGGGGGCAAGCATAGGGCTTGTGCGGCCCTGGTTCAGCCCAGCGCGGCCATGACCTGGGCTGCGGTATGCTTTCACCCCGTGAAAATCACGCACGCATTGATCCTGCTGTATTTCGGGTTTCTGCTGGCCACCTTGTGGTGGGGGCCGCGGTTCATACAAGGGCCTTGGCTGTTTTTATTGCGGGCGTTTTTCCCCAATTGGAAGTTCTTCCATGCGGTGGGCCATGAGCCGCGCTTGTATGTCCGGTGGTGGCCACCCAATACCCATGGTGACGGCCCAACGGTGGGCGACACCCCACCCGCATGGCAAGCGCTCTACCCCCGCCGCGCGCGCTCGGTCTGGGGTTTGGTGCACAACCCCTGGGTCAACTTGGCCTTGTCGCAGCAAAACCTGGTGGACCATTTGGCCCACGACCTCAATCACTTGGCACCCGAGGCCGATGCGCGCAACTTGGTGGCCTACAAGTTGGTCCAGGCCATGGTGCGGGCGCATTGCCACCAAAACGGGGGGGCACCCACGGGGGCGGTTTTTGAGTTTCAGATTCGGTTGGAGCGCTGCGACACCTCGGGTTTGGTCGAGTCGCACACCTTGCTGCCATCTGCCAAGGGGGTGGTTTGAATGGGGCAGGCCTTGGATGGTTTGCAAGCGGTGCGCATGCTCGAATGCTTGTTGGCTTGGAGCCTGGGTCTCCAAACCCTGGAGTTTTTGCGCATCCACCGAACCGGCATGGTGGAGCGCATTTGGCACTGGCCCGACCAAAAAGCCGATGTGCCCGATCAGCCCGGGTGGTTGAAGGCGGCCTTGGGCTTTTTGTTCCAACCGGCCATCCACCATGCCCATTTGTATCTGCGCCTGGCGGTGCTGCTGCACATGGCATGGCAGGGGTCTGGCTTGGCGCATTTTGTGTTTTTGTTTGTCAGCGCCGTGGTGGTGTTGATCCGCTGGCGCGGGGCATTCAATGGCGGCAGCGATTTCATGACCCTGGTGGTGCTCAGTGGCGGCTTGATCGCCCATATAGTGGGCGCATGGACACACCCTGAATTGGGCTGGCAGGCCGGGCTTTGGTACATCAGCATCCATGCCATCAGCTCGTATTTCATGTCTGGCTGGGTCAAACTCAAACATGCCCATTGGCGAAGTGGGCAGGCGCTCACGATTTTTTTAAATGGTGCCGTCCATGGCCCATTGCCGGCCGACAGCTGGTTTCGCAAGCCCTGGCTGGCCCGGCTGAGTGCCTGGAGCTTTATTTTGTGGGAATGCGCCTTTCCTTTGGCCTTGAGCGGGCCGGCCCAGGCCCAGGCCATGTGCGCCGTGGCCGGCGTTTTTCACTTTTTGGTGTTTTGGTTTTTTGGGCTGAATCGCTTCTTTTGGGCCTGGGTGACCTGTTTTCCAGCGGTGATTTACTGCGCAGACTGGAAAATGAATATTTAAGATTTAATCAATTGCTATCAATTTCAGCAATTTACAGGTTGAAAACCCTGATTTTTTAATCCGCTCAAGCCTTGGATTGTGCGGCCGATCAGTATTAAACTGCCCCTCCCAGAATTCAGGTCCCTTTCATGCAGTTCATGTGGGTATCCGGCCCGACCGGTACCGTTAAATCCATCTCCATCACAGCGCGCAAGGTCATCTTGGCCACGGCGGGTGTGTCCGTGGCTTTGATGCTGGTGGGTTTTGTCATGTACTTCGTGGGTTTTCGCATCGCTGTGGAGTTCAGCCCCGACCTGGCCCGCAGCATGGGTGGGGTCACCACCGAAGCCGAACAGCAGCGCATGGAGGCGGTTTACCGCGAGCGATTGGACCAATTGCGCCAAAACCTGCATGCCACCGCGCAAGAGATCAAACAACTCGAAAGCCTGAAAAACCGCTTCATGGAGCTGGCCACCCCCACCCAGTTGCGCGACCGCTTTTTGAACAATGGCAAAAAAGACGATGGCCGCGGCGGCCCCTTGCTGCCCAGCCCTTTGCGCAACCTGTTTTTCCGACAAACCCTGGACCAAGAGCTCAATGGCACCATGCAAGACCTGATGCGCATGGATGCCACGGTGCGCGAGTTGCGCCAGGACTGGACCCAGCACTTGGAATGGCTGCACTCCTTGCCCACTGGCTTGCCCATCCAGGGCGACTTTCGGGTCTCCAGCGGCTTTGGTATTCGCAATGACCCGTTCACGGGTTTGCTGGCCATGCACGAGGGCCTGGACTTCACCGCGCCCACCGGCACCCCTGTGGTGGCAGTGGCCCCTGGCACGGTGACCCGCTCGACGTTTGAGGGCAGTTACGGTCAGGTGATCGAAGTCACCCATGCCGAAGGCTTCATGACCCGTTATGCCCACCTCAGCCGCCGCCGCGTGGTGGAAGGCCAGGTGGTCGAGCGCGGCACCCATTTGGGCGATGTCGGCAGCACCGGTCGGTCCACCGGCCCGCATTTGCACTACGAGGTGTACCGCAAGGATCGCCCTGTCAATCCCCTGCAGGTATTGCCCCTCAGCGCCAGCTGATCGGTTTGCTTGCCCCACCAGAGTCTGCACCATGTTTGAAAAGCTCAAAGACAAATCCATGATGTCCTCGCAAGAGCGTTTTGACACCATCATTGGCCGCACAACCCAAATTTATGGCCGCTTGGTGCTGCTCGACAGCGTGCGCATCGACGGCAAGGTGGAGGGCAACATCGAGACCACCAAAGAAAACAAGGTCACCGTGGCGATCGGCCCCACTGGCGAGGTGTCGGGCGACATCACCGCCCACCGCGTGATGGTGGCGGGCAAGGTCGAAGGAAATATTTATGCGTCCGAGCGGGTGGAATTCCACAAAGACTCGGTGGTGCATGGCGATATTTCCTACGGATCCATCGCTGTCGAGCATGGTGCGCGCCTGTTGGGCTTGGTGATTCAAACCCCCAGCGGCGGGGGCAGCAGCACGGCCGAGGCCGACAGCGTGATCCGCACCGCCCAAATCGGCAAGACCTGAAGCCATTCAGGTGCGGTGGTTGCGCCACCACAGCCAGGGCATGCACCCCTTTGGCCACTGAGGCCTGTTGTATCAAAAGGAGCAAGGCATGAGCAAACCCGAACACGACGCGCAGTGGTATGACCGCATGTACAACAACCGGGCCATGGTGCCCGACTTTGGCACTTATTTTGAGCGCTGGGGCCAAGCCTCTGTCCAAGCCCGCCACCAAGCCTGTTCGACCAGCGTGCCCTACGGCACCCACCCGACCGAAAGCCTGGACATTTTTCCGGCCAACCGACCGAATGCACCGGTTTTGGTGTTCATCCACGGCGGTTATTGGCGGTTTTTGGACAAATTCGACCACTCCTTCGTCGCGCCCCCTTTCCAAGCAGCGGGCTGCACCGTGGTCGTGCCCAATTACGCGCTGTGCCCGGCGGTGACGGTGCCCGACATCACCATGCAAATGGTGCGTGCACTGGCCTGGGTGTGGCGGCACATTGCCCAATTTGGCGGCGATCCCCGCCGCATCACCGTGGCCGGTCACTCGGCAGGGGGCCACTTGGCCGCCATGCTGATGGCCTGCGACTGGCCGGTGTTTGGCCGTGACCTGCCCAAGGACCTGGTGCACAACGCCATGTCCATCTCGGGCTTGCACGAGCTGGAGTCGGTGCGCCGCTCGCCCCTGTTGCAGTCAGGCTTGTTGCTCACCGATGAAGACGTGCTCAAAGCCAGTCCGGCTTGGTTGCCCGCGCCTGCACGCGGTGAACTGGTGTGCGTGGTCGGGGGCCAAGAGAGCGAAGAGTTTTTGCGCCAAAACGCATTGATGCAGCAAGCCTGGGGGTCAAAGCGCGTGCCCAAGGCTTTGGCCATGCCCGGGCGACAGCACTTCTCGATGCTCGACGCTTTGTGCGAACCCGACCATGCGGTTCACCGCATGGCCTGTGATTTACTGGGTGTCTGAGCAGCTCACATCAGCAGGTGTTCGCCGGCGTTGTCGCCGCCCAAAATCACGTAGTTGACCTTGCGCACATCCATCAGTTTTTTGCCGCCCGCATAAGAGATGGAGCTTTGCACATCCTCTTGCATCTCGCGCAAGGTGTCGGCCAATTTGCCCTTGATGGGCTCCAAAATGCGTTTGCCTTCAACGTGCTTGTATTCGCCTTTGTTGAAGTCTGAGGCCGAGCCGTAATACTCTTTGTACAGCTTGCCATCGACCTCCACGGTTTGACCCGGCGATTCTTCATGGCCAGCCAGCATGGAGCCAATCATCACCATGGTGGCCCCAAAGCGCACGCTCTTGGCAATGTCGCCGTGTTCTCGGATACCGCCATCGGCAATGATGGGCTTGGTGGCCACCCGGGCGCACCACTTCAGGGCTGAAAGCTGCCACCCGCCGGTGCCAAAACCGGTTTTGCTTTTGGTGATGCACACCTTGCCTGGGCCAATCCCGACCTTGGTGGCATCGGCTCCCCAGTTTTCCAAATCGATCACCGCCTCTGGCGTGCCCACATTACCGGCAATGATGAAAGAGCCGGGCAGGTGTTGTTTGAGGTGGGCGATCATGTGCTGAACGCTGTCGGCATGCCCATGGGCGATGTCGATGGTGATGAAGTCGGGCACCAAGCCCTCGGCCACCAATTTGGCCACCGTGTCACGGTCGGCTTGCTTGACACCCAGGGAAATGGAGGCGTAGAGCCCGCGCGACTTGAAATCGCGCACAAAGGCGACATTGTCCAAATCGAAGCGGTGCATCACATAAAAATAGCCGTGCTGGGCCAGCCACTCGCAAATGCTTTCGTTGACAACGGTTTTCATATTGGCCGGTACCACTGGCAGGCGAAAACTGTGTTGACCCAGGGTCACGCTGGTGTCGCATTCGGAACGGCTTTCCACGCGGCATTTGCGTGGCAGCAGCAAGATGTTGTCGTAGTCAAAAATTTCCATGGTCCAAGCTCCAGAACAAAACGGATGGTGAGCGCTTGGCTTGGCTCCGGTTGCTGGCTGGGCGTGTGGCGCAGGGGGCGCACCGACCAAAAAGAAACCGGGCACAAGAATCTTGGGCCCGGTGGCTGATTCTATACGCCCTTGCCTACAATCCCGCCATGTCCTTGTCCAACGGGTCCTTAGCTGGGCCACCGAACGCCATCCCCCCCGATTCCCCCTTGTTGCAAGGCCTCAACCCCGAGCAACGCGCTGCGGTGGCTTTGCCCCGCGAGCATGCCCTGATCCTGGCCGGTGCGGGCTCGGGCAAAACCAGGGTGTTGACCACCCGCATCGCCTGGTTGATGCAAACCGGCCAAATCTCGCCCGCTGGTGTTTTGGCGGTGACCTTCACCAACAAGGCCGCCAAAGAAATGCTGACCCGTTTGTCGGCCATGTTGCCGGTCAATGTGCGCGGCATGTGGATCGGCACCTTCCACGGCCTGTGCAACCGGTTTTTGCGGGCCCATTGGAAGCAGGCCAATTTGCCCCAATCTTTTCAAATTTTGGACACCCAAGACCAACTCTCGGCCATCAAGCGCTTGTACAAGCAGTTTTCGGTGGACGACGAGCGGTTCCCGGCCAAACAAACCCAGTGGTTCATTGCCGCTTGCAAAGAAGATGGCTTGCGCCCGCCCGATGTCGAAGCGCGCGATGCAGAAACGCGCAAGAAGGTGGAGATTTACCAACTCTACGAAGACCAATGCCAGCGCGAAGGCGTGGTCGACTTCGGTGAATTGATGCTGCGCAGTTATGAATTGCTGCGCGACAACGATGCCTTGCGCGAACACTACCAGCGCCGTTTTGGCCATGTGTTGATCGATGAATTCCAAGACACCAATCGCTTGCAATACGCTTGGATCAAACAACTGAGTTCGCCCACCAGCGCGGTGTTTGCCGTGGGCGACGACGACCAAAGCATTTATGCATTTCGGGGTGCACGGGTGGGCAATATGGCCGATTTCGTGCGCGAGTTCGGTGTGCGCCACCAAATCAAGCTGGAGCAAAACTACCGCAGCCACAGCCACATTTTGGACAGCGCCAACGAATTGATCAGCCACAACAAAGGGCGCTTGGGCAAAAACCTGCGCACCGACCAAGGCCCGGGTGAACCGGTGCGGGTGCACGAGTCCACCAGTGACTTTGCCGAAGCCCAATGGATGGTCGAAGAGATGCGCCAGTTGTTGCGCGATGGCCAAAACGGCGACGGCAGCCAAGGCGTGGCCAGCCGCAATGAGATCGCCGTGCTCTACCGCAGCAATGCCCAAAGCCGGGTGATTGAAACCGCCTTGTTCAATGCCGGCATGCCCTACCGGGTGTATGGGGGCTTGCGGTTTTTTGAGCGTGCCGAGATCAAACACGCACTGGCGTATTTGCGCTTGCTGGAGAACCCACGCGACGACACCAGTTTCATGCGCGTGGTCAATTTCCCGCCCCGCGGCATTGGCGCGCGCAGCACCGAGCAATTGCAAGACGCGGCCCACAGCGCAGGCTGCGCCCTGCACGATGCGGTCAGTGCGGTGAGCGGCAAAGCCGGGGCCAACTTGTCGGCTTTTGTGGCCAAGCTCGATGTGTTGCGCGAGCAAACCCAGGGCATGGGGTTGCGCGACATCATCGAAACCGTGATCGCCCACAGTGGTTTGGTGGAGCACTACCAAGCCGAGCGCGAAGGCGCTGACCGGGTTGAAAACTTGCAAGAACTGATCAGTGCGGCAGAGAGCTTTGTCAGCTTGGAGGGGTTTGGCCGCGATGCGGTGGCCCTGCCGGTCGACATGGACACCGGTGAACCCGCCGATACCGGGGAGACCTTGTCGCCCTTGGCCGCGTTTTTGACCCATGCCGCATTGGAGTCGGGTGAAAACCAAGCATTAGCGGGCTCAGAGGCGATTCAACTGATGACGGTGCATGCGGCCAAGGGCTTGGAATTTGATGCGGTTTTTGTCTCCGGCATGGAGGAGGGTTTGTTCCCCCATGAAAACGCCTTGAGCGACCACCAAGGTTTGGAAGAAGAGCGCCGCTTGATGTATGTGGCCATCACCCGTGCGCGCAAGCGCTTGTACCTGAGCCACTCGCAGACCCGCATGTTGCACGGTCAAACCCGCTACAACATCCGCAGCCGGTTTTTTGACGAACTGCCCGAACATGCCCTCAAATGGCTGAGCGCACCAGCGCCAGGCCTCAACCCCGCCAGTGCCTGGGGCAGTTCACGCCAGCATGCGTCGGTATCGGCCCACACCGATTGGACCGCTGCCATTGAGCCCCAGGCCAGTGCCAGTTCATCGGGGGCACACGCCTGGGTGCGCTCGGGTGTGCAGGTGTTTCACAACAAATTTGGTGAAGGAACGGTGTTGTCCTTGGAGGGCAGCGGCGAGGATGCCCGGGCGCAGGTGAAATTCGGCCGCCACGGTGTCAAGTGGTTGGCCTTGGCGGTGGCCAAACTCACGCCGGTTTGACAAGCGCGGGCCAGGGATGCTGGCCCGAAACGGCGCTGGCCCATCAGGCCAAAACGTCTTCGCCCATGAAGCAGTCGCGAAAACTGAAATAGATCGAGCAGAAAAACATCGCCGCCAACAGCAGCATCAAGGGCATCAGCAGCAATTTGGCGGTTTCCACGCTGTCACTGATCACCGCCACGGCAGTGACCACCAAAGAGCCGATCAGGGCCGCGCCCGCCCAGCCCAGGACAAACACCGCAAAAGCACGCCAATTGCGACCACAGGCCACCGCACTGAAAAACAAGCTTTTGGCCGGTGGCACGGCATACCAGTGGGTCAAGGCGGGGGCATGCCAAAACAGCAAAGACAGGGGCATGTACAAGAGCGTGCTCAGCCACATGGCAGATTGAACATCGCTTTGCATCAAGGTGTCCAGGTCCATGCTGCCACCAAACAAATAGAGCTTGGCAAATTGACCGCCATCGGACAAAGCGGCCAGTGCCAGCACGGCACAAAAGCCGATCGCATACATCACCCCCAGCACCGCCATGTGTTTGCGCGACACTGGGCCAGCCCGCAAGCCCAGCCACAGCAAGTGGGGCATGGGGAATTGGCCCCGATCGGCTTCGCGGGTGGCGGCCATCACGCCCAGGCTGGCCATGGGAAGCAAGGCCAAGCCCAAAAAACTTCCCACGAAGGGGATCAGCGAACACAGGGACAGCAAACCCATGAACAAGAAAAACTGGCCCGTCATGGCCAAGGGTTGGCGCCAAAAGGTGCGCATGCCCAGGCGCACCCAGATCAGGCCTTGTTTGGCCGGTAAGAGGTGCAGCTTCATGCGTTCAATGCCATGGGTTGGTGGATGCGTTGGCCCAGCACCCGTTCAAAGTGGCTGGGGTCATGGGCTTGCAGCATGCTGGCCTCGCGCGGCAGGTGGTAGTCCCACAAGCGGGAAATCCAAAACCGCAATGCGGCCGCGCGCAACATGGGGTTGAGCAGTTGCCGCTCGGGCGCTTGCAGCGGTCGAACCGCTTGGTAGGCCGTCAACAGGGCATCAAAACGGTCAGCGTCAAAAGCGCCACTGTCGAGGTCAATGCACCAGTCGTTGAGGGCCACGGCCACGTCAAACAACCACGCGTCCACCCCGGCAAAATAAAAATCGAAAAAACCGCTCAGTTGTTCGCCGTCAAACATCACGTTGTTGCGAAACAAATCGGCATGCACAGGCCCGCGCGGCAAGGCGCGGTAGGCCGATGAAGCGGCCACATGGTTTTGAAAGGCCAACTCGCTGGACAGCAATTGGTTTTGTTCTGGGCTCAGGTGGGGCATGACGATGGGCGCGGTCTCATTCCACCAAGGCAGGCTGCGCAAATTGGGTTGGCTCATCGCAAAGCTGGCACCGGCCAAATGCATGCGGGCCAGCATATCGCCCACGGCCTGGCAATGGCTTGCGCCGGGTTGGAGTTCGCTCTCACCGCGCAAGCGCTCGACCACGGCGGCTGGTTTGTCGCACAGGGTGAACAAAATGTCCCCTTGCGCATCGGCCTGGGGCATGGGCACTTTGATGCCTTGTGCCGCCAAATGCTTCATCAGTTGCAGGTAAAAAGGCAACTGCGCATGGCTCAAGCGCTCAAACAAGGTCAGCACAAAATCACCTTGGGTGGTGCTGGCAAAGTAATTGGTGTTTTCAATGCCGCCGCTGATGCCTTGCAAAGACACCAAATCACCCAGTTGCAATTGCTGCATGAGTTGATCGGCCTGCTGCTCAGAGACCTCGGTGAAAACGGCCATGGGGGAGGGTGTGGTGTAGGTGCGAGAAGTGCGGCATTGTACAAACTGGGCCATGGCGGCCCACACAGGCACAATCTCAGGCATGCAAGACACACCTACCCTGTTGCTGGTCGACGGTTCCAGCTATTTGTACCGTGCTTTTCATGCCATGCCCGATTTGCGGGCCGATCGCAATGACCCGAGCAGCCAAGCGACCGGGGCGATCCGGGGCATGGTCAATATGCTGCAAAGCCTGCGCCGCGAATACCCCACCCACCATGCGGTCTGCGTCTTTGATGCCAAAGGTCCCACCTTTCGCGATGCCTTGTACCCGCAGTACAAGGCCACACGCTCACCCATGCCCGACGATTTGCGCAGCCAAATCGAGCCCATCCACCGCTTGGTCCGGTTGCTGGGCTGGCCGCTGCTCGATGTGCCCGGGGTCGAAGCCGATGATGTGATTGCCACCTTGGCGCACATCGCTGCCGCTCAGGGCATGGATGTGGTGGTCTCCAGCGGCGACAAAGACCTGAGCCAGCTGGTCAACCAGCGCATCACCATCATCGACACCATGAACGGCAAAAAACGCGATGTGGCCGGTGTGACCGAAGAATTTGGGGTGCCCCCCCAGTTGATGATCGACTACCAGACCTTGGTGGGCGACACCGTGGACAACGTGCCCGGTGTGGCCAAGGTCGGCCCGAAAACCGCTGCCAAGTGGCTGATGGAATATGGCTCTTTGGAGGCGCTGTTGGCCCGTGCCGATGAAATCAAGGGCGTGGCCGGAGAAAACCTGCGCCAAGCGCGCGATTGGTTGCCCACCGGCAGACAACTGGTGACGATGAAAACCGATTGCGACTTGCAAGCCCATGTGCCTGGTTGGCCATCTTTGGACGGTGTGTTGATGCAAGCCCCTGACGAGGCGGGCTTGGTGGACTTCTACCAGCAATACGGCTTCAAGGGTTTGGTGTCATCGCTGGCAGGCGGTGACAGCAAAGACACGCCCAAAAAACCGGTGCTCAGCAGCGGTGTGGGCGAGGTGGGGCAGTTGTTTGATGTACCCCCCGCCACCGAGGTGGCCCAGGTTGCGTGCGACACGGTGATGGATTGGGCCAGCTTGGATCGGTGGTTGCTGAAAATAGAACAAGCCCCTTTGGTGGCCTTGGACACCGAAACCACCTCTTTGGAGGAAATGCAAGCGCAAATCGTTGGCATCAGCCTGTGCGTGCAAACCGGAGAGGCGGCCTACATCCCCCTGGGCCATAACGCGGCCGATGCGCCCACGCAACTGCCTTTGCAGCAAGTGCTCGAGCGCCTCAAGCCTTGGCTGGAAAACCCCGCCAAACACAAGCTGGGGCAGCATGTGAAATACGACCGCCATGTGCTGGCCAACCATGGCATCGAGGTGCAGGGTTTTGTGCACGACACCATGCTGCAAAGCTATGTGCTGGAAGTGCACAAGCCCCACGGGTTGGAGAGCTTGGCCTTGCGGCATTTGGGGCGCAAAGGCATCTCTTATGAAGACCTGTGCGGCAAAGGCGCGCACCAGATTTCGTTTGCCCAGGTGGAGGTGGGCAAGGCCGCGCAGTACGCCTGTGAAGATGCAGACTTCACCCTGGCCGTTCACCAGCGCCTGTGGCCGCTGTTGCAGGTCGATGACAAGCTGAAGTTCATTTACCAATTGGAAATGGACAGCAGCGAAGCGCTCTACCGCATCGAACGCAATGGTGTGTTGATCGACGCACCCACCTTGGCCGCCCAAAGCCACGCCCTGGGTCAACGCATCATGCAACTGGAACAAGAGGCCTATGTGATAGCGGGCCAGCCCTTTAACTTGGCTTCTCCAAAACAATTGGGAGAAATATTTTTTGACAAGTTGGGTTTGCCCGTCATCAAAAAAACCGCCACCGGTGCACGCAGCACCGACGAGGAGGTGTTGGAAAAACTCGCCGAAGACTACCCCCTGCCCGCCAAAATTTTGGAGCACCGCTCCCTGTCCAAGCTCAAGGGCACTTACACCGATAAATTGGCCCAACTGGCCAACCCCCGCACCGGCCGGGTGCACACCCATTACGCCCAAGCCGTGGCGGTGACCGGGCGCTTGTCCAGCAACGACCCCAATCTGCAAAACATCCCCATCCGCACGCCCGAGGGGCGCAAAGTGCGCGAGGCTTTTGTGGCACCCGCCGGTCATGTGATTGCCAGCGCCGATTACAGCCAAATTGAGCTGCGCATCATGGCGCACATCAGCGACGACCCGGCCTTGCTCAAGGCGTTTCACGAGGGTTTGGACGTGCACAAAGCCACAGCGGCAGAGGTGTTTGGCTTGACCCCCGATACGGTGAGCAGCGAGCAGCGCCGCTATGCCAAGGTGATCAACTTCGGGCTCATTTACGGCATGAGCGCTTTTGGGCTGGCCAAGGCGCTGGGCATTGACAACACCGCCGCTAAAAATTACATCGAGCTCTACTTCCAGCGTTTTGCCGGGGTCAAGCGTTACATGGACGAGACCCGCGCCCAAGCCAAAGCGCGCGGCTATGTGGAAACCGTGTTTGGCCGGCGTTTGTACTTGCCCGAAATCAATTCGCCCAATGGCCCGCGCCGGGGCGGGGCCGAGCGCGCCGCCATCAATGCGCCGATGCAAGGCACGGCTGCGGATTTGATCAAGCTCAGCATGGTCAAGATCCAGCAGGTGTTGGATGCGGAGCAACGCGGTATTCGCATGATCATGCAGGTGCACGATGAGTTGGTTTTTGAGGTGCCCGAATCCCAGGTCGATTGGCTCAAAACCGAAGTGCCGCGCCTGATGGCCGAGGTGGCCCAGCTCAAAGTGCCCTTGCTGGCCGAGGTGGGTATCGGGGCCAATTGGGACCAAGCCCATTGAAAGTCAAACCATGAACACCACTTTCCCCGCCCCTTTGATGGAACATGTTTGTGACCTGGCCGTGACCATTGCAGCCCCCGTGGAAGTGGGCATGACCCCATCGGGTTTGCGCCGCATGATCCCCATCACCGGTGGCACCGTCACTGGCCCCTTGCTCAACGGTCGGTTGTTGCCCGGTGGCGCAGACTTTCAACTGATCTTGGGCCATGGCACCCAGGCCCACTTGGATGCCCGCTATGTGATGGAACTGAGCGATGGCTCGCGGGTGTTTGTGCAAAACACCGCGCTGCGCGTGGCCTCGGCCGAGAATTCTTTGCGCCTCATGCGTGGGCAGCCGGTGGACCCACAGTCGGTTTACTTCCGGTGCCAGCCACGGCTGGAGGCCACCAGCCCCGATTGGGCATGGCTCAATGAATGCCAGTTCATCGGCACAGGCCAGCGTGCGCCCGATGGGGTTTTCTTGAGTTTTTACAAAGTGGTCTGAGGCCTTGGGGACAGGCCAAGCCTGACTAGGCCGGATGCGTTTGGTGGAGAATGGCTTGTCACTTGTTGTGAGGAAACCCAGATGTCTTTTGCTTATGTCATTGTGGAGATGCAAATCTCCGATGCCGAACAATACAAACACTACATGGCGGCTGCACCCGAGTCGATCAAGGCCGCTGGCGGCGAGTACTTGGTGCGGGGCGGCCCGTTGGAAACCTTGGAAGGCGAGTGGCAACCCACGCGATTGGCCATGCTGCGTTTCCCCAGCTATGCGGCTGCCAAAACCTGGTACGACGGCGAGATGTACCGCGCCGCGCGGGCCAAGCGCGAAGGGGCCACGGCCTTTTTCAATGCGGTCCTCGTAGAAGGCGTGGCCGCCCCGGTTTGAAACGCTGGGGTGACCAGCTTTTATGCCACTTGGATGACGATTTTTCCAATGTGCTGGTTGGTCACCATGTGCGCTTGCGCCTCGCTGATCTGGTCAAACCCAAACACCTGGCTGACCAAGGGGCGCATTTGTTCTTGGCCCAGCAGCGGGGCCAGGTCGCGGGCCATGGCTTGAAAGCAAGCCACCCGCTCGGCCATGCTGCGGGTGCGAAAGGTCACGCCAATCAGGTGCAAACGCTTGAGGGCCAAGTCGTCGAGGTTGATGTCGCCGCCCATGCCGCCCAAGCGGCCGATTTGCACCCAACGACCTTTGATGGCCATGGCCTGCATGTGCTCGCTGATGGCACCACCGCCCACCGAGTCCAGCAGCAAGTCCACACCGTGATCGGGTGCAATGGCCTGAATGCGATCGGGCAGTGATTCGCGGCCCAAGTCCACCAAATGGGTGAAGCCCAGGCCCGCCAAATCGGCCAATTTTTGCGAACTGCGGCTGCTGCCGATGATGGTGCGCACACCCAAGGCCCGGGCAATTTGGGCCGCCGCCATGCCCACACCCGAGGAGGCCGCATTGATCAGCAGCACATCGCCGGTGGACACCTGGCCATTGGTGACCATGGCATCGTGGGCGGTCATGTACACATTGGGAAAGGCCGCAGCCTCGTGCCATGACCAATGCGCGGGCTTGGGCATGACCAGGCGGTGGTCAACGGCCAAAAATTCGGCATTGGCTCCGCTCACGCAATGGCCCATCACGGCCAAGCCTGTGGCCATTGATACACCTTCACCCACGCCCACCACCTCGCCGGAAAACTCGACCCCACAGGGGCGTGGTTCACCGCTTCGATGGGCTTTGCGCGGTCCGATTTCGCCCCGGTTGATGGCGGTCGCTTCAATGCGAACCAACACCTCACCGGCTTTGGCCTGGGGTTTGTCCACTTCATTGATTTCAATTTGCCCGCCCAGCTCGGGGTGCGCGTGAATGAGGGCCGCTTTCATGGGTTCTCCTGTAGCCTGTGTGACGGTTTGGATGCGCCACAGTCTATATGATGGTTTGCAAGCGCAGGGGCCCGGAGCTGATCTGGGCCAGCCATTCATCACCAAGGAAGTGCCATGTTGAAGGTTGCTGTCATTGGGGCCGGTGCCGCTGGTTTGTGCGCCGCCAAGCATTTGAAAGCCCAAGGTGTGGCGGTCACCATCTTTGAGATGGGCAGCCACATGGGGGGGCTTTGGGTTTATGAAAACGACAACGGATTGAGCCCGGCCTACCAGTCCTTGCATGTCAACAGCGAAAACCGCGTCACGGCCTACGCCGACTTTCCGTTCCCCAGCGACGCGCCACTTTACCCAGATCACCGGCAAATGAGCGCGTATTTGCGCGCTTACGCCGAGCATTTTGATCTGGTCAAACTCATCCGTTTTCGCTCACCGGTGGAAGCGGTGCAAGCCGATCCTGGGCATGGTGGGCCGTCTTGGTATGTCACCGTGCGCGACCAAGACAAAGAGCGTTTTGATGCGGTGGTGGTGGCCAGCGGTCACCAAGGCGTGCCCTTGCACCCGCCGTTTGCCAAAGACTTTGCGGGCCAATACCTGCATGCGCATCAATACCGTGAGCCCGAGCCTTTCAAGGGTCAGCGCGTGCTGGTGGTGGGCATTGGCAACAGCGCTTGTGACATTGCCGCCGATGTCTGCACCCAGGCGCAGTCAACGGTGATTGCGGCGCGCTCACCGGTGTTGCTCATGCCCCGCATGTTTTTGGGTGTGCCCACCTCGCGGGTGTTGGCCAAGGTTGAAAAACCCTGGATGCCTTGGCCAATCCGGCGATTTTTCCGGACCATGGTGTCGCGCATGGCGCATGGCACCATGGAGCAATGGGGCTTTCGCACCCCCACCCAGCGCACCCACCCGGCGGGCCATCATTTGCTGATGGGGCATTTCGTTTGGGGCCGCATCAAGGCCAAGCCCGGCATCGCATCCATCCAAGGCCACGAGGTTCGCTTTGACGACGGCACGGTGCAGTCGTTTGACAGCATCATTGCGGCCACCGGTTACCGGGTTGATTTGCCATTTTTGCGGCCTGAGATGTCGCCGGTGGAAGGCCATTGGCTGCGCTTGTTTCACCGGGTGGTGCATCCCCAGCAGCCGGGCTTGTTTTTCATGGGTTTTTTCAATGTCAGTGGCGGGGGCAATATCCGCATGATGGACGACCAAGCCCAATGGGTCGCCCGTTTGGTCAATGGCCAATGTGGATTGCCCACTGTCGCCGAGATGAACCATGCGATTAACCAAGAGCGCCAGACCATTCAACGCTTGTATCCCAACAGCCCGCGTTATGGCTTGGAATTGGACCCGATGGATTACCGACGACAACTGGCGCGGGTGCAGCGCATCCCTGCCAGACCTTGAACCAGTTGCTTTGAAAGCCAAGCCATGAACACAGATATTTTGTTGCGTGTGCAAGACCACATCGCCACCTTGACCTTCAACCGGCCGCAATCCCTCAACAGCCTGAGCCTGGGTTCGATCCAAAGCCTGCTGCAACAACTGCGTGACCTGTCGGTGCGCCGCGATGTGCGCGCCTTGGTGCTCACGGGTCAAGGCCGTGGTTTTTGTGCGGGCTGGCAGCTCGACATGGACCAGGTGCCAGGCATTGAGGGCGAGTCGCTGGGGGTGCGCCAGTCCCATTTGATGGCCGAATACTTCAACCCGGTGATCGAAGCCTTGAACGACTGCCCCTTTCCCACCTTGGCCGCTGTCAATGGCGTGAGTGCGGGTGCCGGTGTCAGCCTGGCCTTGGCCTGTGATGTGGTGATCGCCCATCAAAGTGCATCGTTTGTCATGACCTTTGCGCCGCGATTGGGCCTGATCCCCGACCTGGGGGCGACTTGGAAAATGCCCCGTTTGGTCGGCTGGGCCCGCGCCCAAGCCACGGCCTTGTTGGGTGAGCGCATCAGCGCCGATCAAGCGGCGCAATGGGGCATGATTTGGCGCGCCGTGTCCGATGCTGACTTTCAAAGTGCCGTTGCCGAAACAGCCAGCCGCTTGAGCCTGGGCCCACCCGGCATTGCCAAAGAAGTCCGTCATGCGCACCAAGCCGCACAAACCCATACCTTGGCCCAACAACTGGACTTTGAGCGCCAACGCCAGCGCGTGTTGCTCGACTCGCCGCATTTCTTGGAAGGGGTTGCGGCTTTTGCCCAAAAGCGGGAGCCCAAATTCGGTTGAAACCGTGGCATCTGGCCATGCATGGATGTCTTTTCGATTGATTCCTAGGGTTAACCCTTTGATTTGAGGTTTTTTGCGGCCTTGTTTGCGGGAAAGTCCTGATATTTGGTCCAACCTTTACTATTTACAAATCTTTTGCAGACTCTAAAGTTGTCCCCAATCAAAGCAACTGACATGATCGATCTCACCCCCGTTTTTGTCCCCAAAGCCGCCGATGTGTTGGCCGAGACCTTGCGCGAGCAAATCCTCAATGGGCGTTTGGGCGTGGGTTCTTTGCTGCCCAACGAGCGCGAGTTGTCCGAGCGGGCAGGTCTGTCGCGCACATCGGTGCGTGAGGCCTTGCGCATCTTGGAGGTGGAGGGTTTGATCGCCACCCGCACCGGGCGCAATGGCGGCTCAGAAGTGGTTCGCCCCACCAGCGCCACCTTGGAGCGATCGATTGGCATCTTCATCCGGGGCCAAAACATCCGCAACCAATCGGTGCTGGAGGTGCGCGAGGCGATTGAGCCGCAAGCCGCGCGTTTGGCGGCTTTGAACCACCAGCCAGACGATTGGTTGGCCCTGGTGCAAGCGCACGACAAATTGCGCCATGCCGGTGAAGACATCCCGGCTTTTTTGCAGGCCAATTTGGATTGGCATGTGAGCGTGGTGCGGGCCAGCCACAACGAACTGTTGATCGCTTTCATCGAGGCCATTTCCAGCTCGGTGTATGCGGCCACCGATTTGGCGGGCTTCAATTCCGTGGATGTGCGCCGCGCTGTGGGTGAGGCCCACCAGCGGGTGATGGATGCGATTGAGGCGCGCCAGGCCGATTCGGCCGCGCGACGGATGGGGCGGCATGTGGGCGCTTATGTGCACAGCGTGGCCAGCCGAGAGGATGTGAAACAAACGGCTTGAGCTGCGGTGTCGCAGCCCCGGCCGTGGGATGGCAATAACAAAACAGCAAGGGCGATCGGCCCTGAGGAGACAACATGGCGGGGATTGTGGGCATTGATGTCGGTGGGACTTTCACCGACTTGTATTTCTCAGGGGGCGCAGGGCAGCCGCACCACATCTTGAAGGTGCCGTCGACCCCGCATGACCCGTCGGTGGGGCTGCTCCATGCTTTGGAAAAAGCCAATTTGCACCCCCATTCGCTGGATGCCATCTTGCATGGCACCACCATTGCCACCAATGCGGTGATCGAGCGCAAAGGGGCTCGCTGCGCCCTCATCACCACCCGTGGGTTTCGCGATTTGTTGGAATTGGGTCGGCGCGATCGGCCCCAAATGTATGGTTTGGAGGGGGTGCACGAACCCCTGGTTCCGCGTGATCTGCGTTTTGAAGTGGATGAGCGCTTGGACCATGAAGGGCATGTGCTGCGCCCATTGGACGAAGCAGGCTTGCGGGCCGTGGCCCAGGCTTTGATGGAACTGAAGGTCGAGGCGGTGGTCATCTCCTTCATGCATGCCTATGCCAACACCGCGCATGAAGACCAAGCACGTGCCCTATTGGCCAGCATCAACCCCGCTTGGGAGTTGGTCACGGCCACATCGGTGGTGCGCGAATACTATGAATTTGAACGCACCAGCACAGCCGTGGTGCAAGGCTATTTGCAACCCTTGGTGGCACGCTACGCGCGCAATTTGGCCGACAAGCTCAAGGGTTGGGGCTACGAGCGCGAAGTGGCCATCATGCAGTCCAACGGCGGCGTGGCACCTTTGCGCCAACTCAGCGAGCGGGCGGCCTACATCGTGCGTTCGGGTCCGGCCGCAGGTGTCACGGCTGCTGCGCGGATTGCTGCGGAGTCGGGTTTCAGCCATGTGATCACGGGCGACATGGGCGGCACCAGTTTTGATGTGGCCGTCATCATCCATGGGCAACCCGAAGTGGCCGAATTGACCAATTTGGACTTTCGCATTCCGATGCGCTTGCCCATGATCGATGTGCACACCATCGGTGCGGGCGGGGGCAGCATTGCCCATCTGGACCGGGGCGGCATGCTGCAAGTGGGGCCGCGCAGTGCTGGGGCCATGCCCGGGCCTGTGGCGTATCGCCGGGGTGGGACTGAGCCCACGGTGACCGATGCCAATGTGGTGCTGGGGCGCATCAACCCGGAGAGCCGCATGAATGGTGACGGAACCACGCTGGACGTGGAGGGTGCCCGTGCCGCTGTGCAGCGTTTGGGCGCGCAATTGAACCTGGGCTTGGAGCAAACCGCTGAGGCGGTGTTGGCGGTGGTCAACCAACGCATGGCCGGTCGCATGCGTTTGATGTCGATTGAACGCGGATTGGATCCACGCGACTTTGCCCTGGTGGCGTTTGGCGGGGCAGGCCCTTTGCATGGCGGTGCGCTGATCCGCGAAGTGGGCGTGAGCACCATGTTGGTTCCCTTGTACCCCGGTGTGTTGTGCGCCTTGGGTTGTGTGTATGCCGATTTGCGCTATGACTTGTCGCAAACCGTGGAAAAACGCGTGGCGGGCATGGACGCGGCAGATTTGGCCGACATATTGGCGCGCCAACGCGTGCAAGGCCAAAAGCAACTCGATGAAAGCCAAGTCCCCATCGACCACGCATCCCTCACCCATGCGGCCGATATGGCCTATGCCGGACAAATTCATTCGCTGCGGGTCAACATCCAAGCCGACTGGCAGCCTGCACAACTTGAACAAGCCTTTGTGGCTGCCTACCAGGACAAATTTGGCAACACCTTGAAGGGCATACCGGTGGTGATCGTCAACTTGCGCACCATTGTGGTGGGCACCCGTGCCAGCATCGCCATGCCCACCATGTCTGCCGTGGCCAGTGGCAGCCAGCCCCAGGCCGCCAGCCACCGGCCGGTGTACTTTGGTGGATGGCACGACACACCCATTTACCGCCGCGAAGCCTTGGCCCCGGGCATGGCCTTTGACGGCCCGGCCATCGTGGAACAAAGCGATACCACCACCGTCATCGAACCCGATATGTCGGCCACGGTGGATGTGCATGGCAACCTGCTTGTGAAAGTGAAATGATCATGGATCCAGTCACCCTGGCCGTTGTGCGCGGCAGCCTCGAACAAATTGCCGATGAGATGGATTTGCACCTCATCCATGCGGCCATCTCGCCCATCATCTCGGAGACCAACGACTGCGCCAACGGCATATTCCACCCGACCACGGGCGAAACCATTGCCCAAGGCCGCTACGGCTTGCCGGTCTTTTTGGCCTATATGCAGTTCAGTGTGCAGCACATCATTGGCTTGGCCAATGCCCAAGGCGGGTTCAAAGAGGGCGACATCTGGATCATGAACGACACCTACTTGGGTGGCAGCCATTTGCAAGACGTGCAATTGGTGGCCCCCATTTTTGTGGGGGGCGAGTTGTTTGCCGTGTTGGCCACCACGGGTCACTGGATGGACATTGGTGGCAATGTGCCCGGTGGCTGGGGGCCCAAGGCGACAGAAATTCACCAAGAGGGCATCGTCATCCCGCCGGTCAAGTTGTATGAGCAAGGCCGTTTGAACGAGGGCTTGCTGGCCATGTTCAAGGCCAATGTGCGCTTGCCGATGGAAATTGCAGGCGACCTCTCGGCCATGGTCAATGTGTTCTCGGTGGGGCACCGTGGGGTGGAGGCCTTGGTCCAGCGCTATGGCGCGCCAGTGTTGTCGGATTGCCTCAATGAAATGATTGCGTATTCCGAGCGCCAGATGCGCTCGTACATTGCGGAAATCCCAGACGGCACTTATCGCTGCGAGGATTTCTTGGACAACGACGGCATCGTCGATCAACCCGTGCCTGTCAAATTGGCCATCACCGTCAAGGGCGATGAAATGCACTTTGACTTCACCGGCACAGGGCCGAGCACCACCGGCCCGATGAACATGTCGCGCAACACCACCTTGTCGTCGTGCTATGTGGCCATCAAACACATCTTTCCGGATGTGCCGGTCAATGGCGGCACATTTCGCCCCATCAGTTTCACCTTGCCCGATCGCACCTTGTTGTCGGCCCAGTACCCCACGGCATGTGGCGGCTATTTGGAGCCCATGGGCCGGGCCATCGATGTGACCTTCGGTGCGCTGGCCCAAGCCATTCCAGAGAAAGTGCCGGCCGCCTTTTTCGGCACCATCGGTGTGGTGGCCATCAGTGGCACCCACCCGCGCAGCAAAAATTATTTTGTCGGTGTGTTTCCCTACCCTGGCGGCTATGGGGCCAGCAAGGCCAGCGATGGATTGGTCAACGGCACACCGCCGCAATCCATGGCCAATTTCATGTCATTGGAAATGTCAGAGCACCGCTTTCCGGTGCGCTTTGACCACTTCAGCGTGCGCGAAGACTCCGGCGGTGCCGGTTGGCACCGGGGTGGTTGCGGCACGAGTTATGGCTTCACCACCTGGAGCGATTGCGTGGTCACCGTCTTGGGAGACCGCGCCGACCATGCCCCATTCGGGGTGGGCGGCGGTGGGCCAGCCTTGGCCAATGTGGTCGAGTTCGATACCGACGGTAAAACCTGGCGGCCACCGTTTCGCAGCAAAGAAGACAAGCGCGCCCTCAAAGCGGGCGACCGCTTGCGGGCCAACTCACCCGGCGGCGGTGGCTATGGCTCTGCCCTGGCGCGCGACCTAGATGCCGTAGAGCGTGACCTGAACGGCGGCTACATCAGCCGTGAAACCGCTGAGCGCGACTACGGTGTGGTGATTGCCCAAGACCGCACCCTGGCCACCGGCACCCACCGCTACACATTGGACAGTGCGGCCAGCGAAAAGCGGCGCAAAGAACTGGCCCGTTCCAACAAGTAAATCATTCCAACGCCATTCACAACAAGGAGAATCAAGATGCACGACCCGACAGGCGCCTGGGAGCTGCCCCAAGAACTGGTGATGCTGCGCGAGACGATTCGCCGCTTCATGCAAGAAGAGGTCAAGCCGGTGGAAGACACCTTGGAGCACGATGCCTACACACCGCCGCCGGCCCAATTGGCCGACTTGCAGCGCAAGGCACGCGACCTCGGCCTGTGGCTGTTTGAAACCCCCGCCGAAAACGGTGGTGCTGGCCTGAACCTGCTGGGCCAGTGTGTCGCCGCAGAGGAAACGGCCAAGTGCCGCATGGGGGCGTACATCGCGGGTTGCGGTGCATTTGGTTTTGACCCACCCAATGTCATTTGGAAAGGCACCGAGCACCAGCAGCGCTTTGCCCGCAAAGATGTGGCCAACGGCACCAAAGCATTTGTAGCCATCAGCGAACCCAGCGGTGGTTCTGACCCAGGTCGGGCCATCCAAACCCGGGCCGAGCGCAAAAGCGATCGCTATGTGATCAATGGCACCAAGATTTGGATTTCCGGTGCCGGGATGGCCGATTGGGGCATCGTGTTTGCCCGGGTTGGCGAGAGCAAAGGGCGCGACGGCATCACCAGTTTTGTGGTGGATAAATCCAAGCCTGGTATCAGCCTGTCCAGGATCCCGGTGATCCGCTCGTATTCGCCGTATGAAGTGCACTTCAACGATTACGAGGTGCCGATCGAGGACCGGTTGGGTGAAGAGGGCAAAGGTTTTTCGTTCGCAGAGGAGTGGTTGGTGCATGCCCGCCCGCCTTATGCAGCGGCCACGATTGGCATTGCCCAAGCCGCCCTGGACATTGCGATGGACTGGGCGCGCCAGCGCAAAACCTTTGGCAGCCATTTGGCCGACAAGCAAGCCATTCAGTGGATGCTGGCCGACTCCGAGGTCGAGCTGCGCGCGGCCCGCTTGCTGGTCTACCAAGCCGCTTGGAATGCCGATTTGGGGCGCGACATCAAAGTCGACGCATCGGTGGCCAAGGTTTATGGCACCGAAACCGCAGGCCGCGTGGTGGACCGCTGCATCCAAATTTTGGGTGGCATGGGCGTGGCCCAAGAGTTGCCCTTGGAGCGTTGGTACCGCGAAATGCGCATCAAGCGCATTGGCGAAGGCCCGTCAGAAGTGCACCGCATGGTCATCGCGCGCGACATGCTCGGCGCATTGCGTGCTTGATCACCCCACCAGGAGCAACACATGTCAATTGATTTCAATGTTTCAGACGAGGGCGTGGCCCTGATCACCATCAACCGCCCCGAGCGGCTCAATGCCATGGATGCCGAGCACTATGCGGGTTTGTCCAAGGCTTGGATGACGGTGCGCGACGACCCCGCCATTCGGGTGGCCATCGTCACCGGTGCGGGGGAGAAGTCGTTCACCACGGGTGCGGACATCAAAAGCTTCATCACCTCGCCCACGCCCATGTCGGAGATGTGGATGACCCAAGCCGATCAATTGCTCAACCGGGGTTTGGAGGTTTGGAAGCCGGTGATCTCGGCCATCAATGGTTATTGCTTGGGCGGTGGGGTGACCTTGATGATGGCCACCGACATCCGCATTGCAGCCACCCATGCCACATTCAATTTGGCCGAGGTCAAACGCGGCGTGATCGCCGGCAATGGCGGCACTCAGCGCATGATGAGCCAGGTGCCGTATGCGATTGCCATGGAAATTTTGCTCACCGGTGACACCTTTGACACCACCATGGCCGAGCGCTGGGGCTTGGTCAACAAAGTGGTGCCCATGGCCGAATTGCTGCCCACGGCCTATGCCTATGCCAAGCGCATTGCGGCCAATGCACCGCTGGCGGTGCAAGCGGCCAAAGAGCTGGCGATTCGCAGCCGCGACATGGATTTGCAAACCGGTTTGCGTTGGGAGCGCATGGTCGGGCGCATCTTGCAAAACACCGAGGACGTGGGCGAGGGTGCCAAAGCCTTTGCCGAAAAACGCCCGCCGCAGTTCAAGGGGCGTTGAGATGAGCCGCCCGCTGCCCTTGGATGGCGTGACCGTGGTGGACCTGGGTCAGATCTACAACGGCCCGTATTGCAGCTTTTTGTTGGCCATGGCGGGTGCCCGCGTGATCAAAATCGAAACACCCGGCGGCGAGCACCTGCGCCGGCGCAGCGTGGTCGGTGGTGCGGCCGTGCCCTTTGCCATGCTCAATTCCAACAAACACTTTGTGACCTTGAACCTCAAGAGCGCACGCGGCAAAGAGCTGTTGTTCGAAATGGTGCGCCGGGGCGATGTGGTGGTGGAGAACTTCGCCCCCGGTGCGATGGAGCGCTTGGGCGTGGGCTACGAGCAGATGCGGGCCGTCAACCCCCGCATTGTTTATGGTGCGGGCTCGGGCTATGGGCGCAGCGGCCCCAACAAAGACTATCCGGCCATGGACCTGACGGTACAGGCCATGGCGGGCATCATGGACATCACCGGATTTCCAGATCGCCCACCGGTCAAGTCAGGCCCTGCCTTGTGTGATTTTTTTGGCGGCATCCATTTGTATGGCGGCATCATGACCGCCTTGTTTGAGCGCGAGCGCACTGGCTTGGGCCGCTTGGTCGAGGTCTCGATGCAAGAAGCGGTTTACCCCTCGCTGGCATCCAACTTGGGCATGTACTTTGGCAGCCAGGGCCAGGCCCCGGCGCGCACCGGCAATCGCCATGGGGGCATGGCCGAGTCGCCCTACAACGTATACCCCACCCAAGACGGATTCATCGCCATCATTTGCGTGGGCGAGGTGCATTGGAAGTCTTTGCTCAAGGCCATGAAACGCGAAGAACTGCTCACCGATCCGCGCTACAAAGATTTGAAGTCGCGCGTGGCCCACATGGACGAGATCGATGCCTTGGTCAGCGACTTCACATCGCGCTGGCACAAGCAAGCCTTGTTTGACGAGTTGATGGCCCACCGGGTGGCTTGCGCGCCCGTGCGCAACCTCGATGAAGTGGTCAATGATGTGCACATGCATGAGCGCGGTGCCTTGCAGTGGGTGGACCACCCCATGTATGGCCGCTTGTGCCTGATGAACTCGGCCATGCGTTATCAAGACAGCCCGCCTTTGGCCCTCAAGCCCAGCGGTGAGTTGGGTTGCGACAACCGCACTGTGTATGGCGATTGGTTGGGCTTGTCGGCCCAAGACATCGACCAACTCGAAAAAGAAGAGGTGATTTGATGCGTGAAAAAATCGTGATCGCAGGCATTGGCCAAACTGCATTTGGCAAGCTGGCCGGGCGCAGCACCTTGTCGCTCAACATCGAGGCCATCCGCATTGCTTTGGCCGATGCCGGTGTGGACAAGGGCGAGGTCGACGGCTTGTTCGTCAAATGCCCCACTTCCAAATTTGAAATGATGTATGGCCAAAAGCTGGCAGAGTCCTTGGGCATCGTGCCGCGCATCGGCGGTGTGTGGGACCAAGGCGGTGCCAGCAATGCCAGCATGATTGGCTACGCAGCCATGGCGATTGAGGCGGGTCAATGCGAAATTGCCATCATCGCCTTGGCCGACAACCCGGCCACGGGCACCCGCCAAGCCTACGAAAAAGCCTGGGGCGAGGACAGTATTTTTGGTTGGTTTGGCACACCAGCGGGGTACGCCATGATCGCGCGCCGCCACATGGGCGAGTACGGCACCACCAGCGATCAGTTGGGTGCCATCGCCGTGGCCTGCCGCAAGCACGGTGCCCTCAACCCCAGGGCCCAGTTGCGCAAGCCTTTGACCTTGGAGCAGTACCGCGAGTCGCGTTTGATCGCAGCGCCTTTGCGCCGCGATGACTGTTGCCTGGTGTCTGACGGTGCCGCAGCCGTGGTGGTGATGAGCGCACAACGCGCACGCCAACTCCAGTTGAAGCATGCCGTTCCCATTTTGGGGTTTGGCCAAGGCCAAACCTCATGGGAGGTGGCCCAGCGCGCTGAACTCACCACCACGGCGGCTGAAAAATCAGCCCACACCGCATTCAAGATGGCGGGGCTCACACCCAAGGACATCGATGTGGCCCAGCTTTATGACTGTTTCACCATTGCACCCTTGATGACGTTGGAGGCCTATGGGTTTTGTCCGCGTGGCAAAGGCGGGCAGTTTGTCCAAGGTGGACGGATTGAAATCGGTGGCGAGTTGCCCATCAACACCTCGGGCGGTTTGCTGTCGGAAACCGGCATGCCGGGGCTGCAACTGGTGCTCGAAGGCGTGCGCCAAATGCGCGGTCAAGCGGTCAACCAGGTCAAGGGTGCCCGCACCTGTGCCATCAGCAACCAGGGCGGCATCATGCACACCCACTCCACCCTGATATTGGGCCAAGCCTGAGGACAACACCATGGACGACAACAGCATTGAATCCCTCGCGCCCGAACGCGATGCCATCAACAGCCCTTATTGGGACAGCTTGGCCCAAGGCCGCTTGACCTATCAGTGTTGCAACGCCTGTCACAAAGCATGGTTGCCCCCGCGCAGCGAATGCCCGGGCTGTTTGTCCGATGACTGGGCTTGGAAAGAGGCCAGTGGCCATGCCAAGCTCATCAGCTGGGTGGTCTACCACATCGCCTATCACAAGGCTTTTGAAAATCGCGTGCCCTACAACGTGGCGGTGGTGGAATTGGCCGAAGGCCCTCGCCTGATCAGCAACGTGGTGGGCATTGAAGACCACGAGGCTTTGGTGATTGACCAGCCTTTGCAGTTGTGCATCGAAACCGAAGGCGGCGTGGCCTTGCCACGCTTTGTGCCAGCTTGATGGCGGCTTGGGGTATGCACTTGCTGGTTTATCCCATGTGCGAACCCCTTCCCCAGGTTCATCATCGTTCAACGACAAGGAGACATCCATGATCCCACACGGCTTGAAACACGCGCTGTCGCTGGCTTTGCTGCTGGTGTGTTCGGTGCACGCTTGGGGGCAAACGGCTTTTCCTTCGCGCGCTTTGCGCATCGTGGTGCCCACCACCCCGGGCAGTGGCTCGGATGTGACGGCGCGTTACTTTGGTGAGCAAATGGCCGCAGCCTTGGGTGTGGGGGTGGTGATTGAAAACCGGCCCGGCGGCAACGGCATCATCGCTGCGATGGCGGTCAAGCAAGCCCCGGCCGATGGTTACACCTTGTTTTTGGGTACCAACACGCACTTGGCGGTCAACCCCATCGTGATCAAAGACCTGCCCTACGACCCGGTGAAAGACTTCAAGCCCATCACCGGTTTGGCCCGGGGCATGATGATTTTTGTGGGCAACCCCCAATCCAAGATCACCAGCTTGGCCGATCTGGTCAAGGCTTCCAAAGCCCAGCCCCAAGGTTTGAGCGTGGGCACCTATACCGCGGGCTTTCATTTGTCGGCGGCTTGGTTTGCCAGCGAGGCGTCCATTCCGTTTGTCAATGTGTCCTACAAAGGTGCGCCCGAGGTCTTCTTGGGGCTGATGGCCGGTCAACTCGAATGGGGCGTGAGCGACCTGATCGCGGCCATGCCCCAGGTCAAGGCGGGCAAGTTGCGCGCCTTGGCGGTGTCGGGTGAAGCGCGCCACCCCGATTACCCCGACATCCCCACCTTCAAAGAGTTGGGCTTTCCCAACTATGTCAACTACACCTGGACCACTTTGTATGTGCGGGCCGAAACCCCAGAGCCAGCCACCCAAAAACTGGTCGAGACCTTGCAAAAAATCATGGCCACCCAGGGCACCAAAGACTACATCCGCTCGATTGGCTCTGACCCGCTGAATTTGCAAGCCAACGACATGCGCCAATTCCAGCGCACGGAAACCGAACGCTTCAAACGCATTGCCGACGGTGCAGGCATTCGCCCGCAGTGACAAACCCAGGCGCACGCGCATGAAAACCACCACGGAACCCACCCGCACGCATTGGCGCGATCGCGCGGTGGTGGTCACGGGCGGCGTGCGCGGCCAGGGTGCGGCCTTGGCCGGTTTGCTGCTGCAAGCCGGGGCACAGGTGCATGTGTTGGACAGCTTGCCACCAAGCGACCCAGCATGGGACGCATTGGCCCAGGTGGCTGATCAAAGTGCAGGTCAGCTTCACCCGCACCCGGGTGATGTGGCCAACCCGCAGGCTTGGGCTGCACTGGCCCAATACCTGGGGGACCAGGGCCATCCCTTGGGGGGGCTGGTCAACAACGCTGGCATCACCGGCCCGCGCCACACCGTCACCCACACCGTGTTGGCCGACTGGCAGCGGGTGTTGGATGTCAACCTCACCGGCAGCATGTTGGGCATTCACCATTTGGCACCGGGCATGGCCGAGGGTGGATCCATCGTGAACGTGTCCTCTACTGTGGGCATGACGGGTTATTACTCGGCGGCGTATTCGTGCAGCAAATGGGCATTGCGCGGTTTGACCCGCAGTGCGGCGATGGAACTCGCGCCCAAAGGGGTGCGGGTGAACGCGGTGATGCCCGGTGTGGTCGATACCGACATGATCCGCAACCACCCGGCATTGGTGCAGGCTTTGCAAACCACCATTCCCATGCAGCGCATGGCCAGCAGCCTGGACATAGCGCAAGTGATTTTCTTTTTGCTCAGCCCAGCAGCGGCCTACATCACCGGGGCGGACATTGCCGCAGACGGTGGGGTCACAGGCGCGGGTTTGTATTGGCCGGTTGGGCAAGCGGTGGGGGCGCTGGCATGAGGCTTTCACAGGGTTTCAAAAAGCTTTGGGGGGTGACGTTACCCAAGGCGGTACAAGGCATCACGTCAAACGGTATCACTTTCAAAAGGAGACAAACATGTTGAACATCAAACGACGCACTTGTGCGGCATGGGCCATCGCGGCTGCTTTCGCGGCCTCGCCGGTTTGGGCGCAGCAAACCCTCAAGATTGGTGCGATCAATCCCTACAGTGGCCCGATGGCTTTGTATGGCAACGAGGTCACCCGGGGCTATGAATTGGCGGTGGACCAAGTCAATGCCGCGGGCGGATTGCTCGGTCGCAAGGTCGAGTTGGTGCGCGGCGATGCCAGCACGCCCCAACAAGGCATTGCCATGGTGGAACAACTGGTCAGCCGCGACAAAGTGGACCTGTTCATGGGCACCTACTTGAGCGGTATTTCTCTCACCGCCAGCGACACCGCTTTGCGCTACAACAAAATTTATTGGGAAACCAATGCCTTGGCGCAGTCGCTGATTGACCGTGGCTTGCCCAACTTCTTTCGCAGCGGCCCGGACGGCGGCACCTTTGCCGCCACATCGGTGGCCACGGTTCGCAACCTCGTGGCCCCAGCCATGAAAAAGGAACTCAAAGACCTGAAGATTTGGCTGGAGCACGAAGACTCGATTTATGGCACCTCGATTGCCGAGGCCCAAAGGCGCCAACTCGAAGCCTTGGGTGCCAAGGTGGTTGGTGTGGGTGCCCATTCGGCCCGCACGATTGACCTCAACGACACGGTGTTGCGTGCCAAGCAAGCGGCCCCTGATATTTTGATCAACACCGGTTATGTGCCGGATGGCAATTTGTTGTTGCGCACCGCCCGCGACCAAGGCTTCAAACCCGGTGCCATCATTTTGGTGGGCACTGGCGATACGCCCGAGACCTTGCAGGCTTTGGGTGCAGCCTCTTTGGAAGGCATTTTGGTGGTGGGCTATCCGCGCAACGACATCACCGAAGCCTATGGGCCGGGCAACAAAGCCTATTTGGCCGCCTACCGCGCCAAGTACAAATCCGACCCGGTGGCCCCCCAAGGCATGACGGCTTACTCGGGCGTTCAAATGCTGTTCGAAGCGATTCGCCAAGCCGGTAGCGTCGACCCCGAAAAGGTGCGCGCCGCTGTGGCCAAACTGGACAAGCCAGAAAACTCTTATGCCTCGGGCTATGGGGCCAAGTTCGACAAGAACATGCAAAACGTGCGGGCCTGGGTCACCACCTCGCAGTGGCAAGGCGGCAAGATGGTCACCGTTTATCCCAACAACGCGGTGCTGCCTGGTGTCAAGCTGGGCAAGTTGGCCCGTCCTTGATCGGCGGCAAACCCCTCGGGGTTTGCTGTCGCGCATGCACGGACCCATGGCGAACCATGACCTGAAAGCGACGCATGAGTGATTTGATCAACGTGTTGGTGTTTGGCCTGTTACTGGGGGGCATTTATGGCCTGGTCAGCATTGGCCTCAATCTGATTTTTGGCGTGGTTCGCATTGTCAACTTTGCCCAGGGTGAGTTGGTCATGCTGGGCATGTATGGCAGTTATTTCGCGTACAGCCAATATGGTTTGAGCCCCTATGTCTCGGTGTTCTTGGTGGCACCCGCGGTGGGCTTGCTGGGCATGGCGATTCAGCGTTTGGTGATCCAACCCCTGCACAACGAATCGAACATGCAAATCTTCGCCACCTTTGGCCTGTTGATGATGTTTGAAAACATCATGCTCATGATCTCGCGCGGTGAGGCCAAGAGCATTGGTGGCGATGTCGGTGCCGAGGTGGTCACCCTGGGCGACATGAAGTTCAGTTTGGTCCGGGTGGTCACCTTGGTGGCGGTCACCTTGATCACGATTGGGCTGCACTTTTTTCTCAGCCGAACCATGATGGGCAAGGCCATTCGCGCCGTCACCCAAGACAAGCGCGCGGCGCGCACCATGGGCATCCATGTCGAGCGCACCTATTTGTTCACCTTCGGCATTGGTGCCGCACTGGCTGGCATGGCCGGTGCCATGCTCACGCCAATTTACTCCATCACCCCCACGGTGGGTGGCAACTTCATCTTGGCCGCTTTTGCGGTGGTGGTGCTGGGGGGCTTGGGTAGCGTGTGGGGGGCTTATTGGGGCGGCTTGATCGTCGGCGTGGTTGAAGCCCTGGCGGGTTTTTACATCGATCCGGTGTTGCGCAGTGCCATCTGGTTTTTGATTTTCTTGGTGGTGTTGGTGGTCAAACCAGCCGGCTTGCTCGGGCAAGTGGGCGCAGAAGAGGTGGGTTTCCGTGAACAACATTGAATCTGATCCACACAGCCCTTCATCGGGCCAAGGGGTGATGGCCAGCACCAACAAGGTGCTGATGACCTACCTCATCTGCATGGCATTGGCTGCCTTGCCCATGTTGCTGCTGGCCGACGACGCGCACTGGCTCAATATCTTGGCCTTCACCTATTTGATGGGCGGTCTGGCGGCCGCTTGGAACATCATTGGTGGCTTTGGCGGTCAGTTCTCTTTGGGCCACGGTGTGTTTTTTGCCATCGGTGCCTACATGACCGCGCAAGGGGTCATCCGCTTTGGCTGGTCGCCGTGGTTGACCATGTTGCCCATCGCGGCCGTGGCCGCCTTGGTGGCCATGTTGATTTCGTGGCCGACCTTTCGCTTGCGGGGCCCATTCTTTGCCATTGCCACTTTGGCATTCAACGAGGTGGCTTTTGTGTTGGCCAACCACTTTGATTCCTTCACCGGCGGCCCGCGCGGCCTGATGATTCCCTTCAAAGCGGGCTTTGCCAACATGATTTTTCGCGATCGTTGGCAATACGCGCTGCTGATGTTTGCCTTTGTGGCCTTGGTGGTGGGCATCAGCGTGTGGTTGCGCCGCTCGCGCTTGGGCTACTACCTGCTGGCGGTGCGCGAAGACGAAGACGCGGCACGCGCTTCTGGCATCAATGTGCTGTCGGTCAAATTGCGCGGCATGGCCATCAGTGCTTTTTTGACCGCCATGGGCGGGACCTTGTTCACCATGTATTTGCGCTTCATTGATCCGCCGACCTTGTTCACCTTGCCCGAGGTGGGCGTGAAGTTTGCCTTGTTGGCCTTGATCGGTGGCATTGGCACGATTGCCGGCCCATTGCTCGGCGCAGCGCTGATCGTGCCGTTTGAAAACACCTTGCGCGCCGAGATGGCCAATGCCTTGCCAGGCCTGAACTTGGCGGTGCTGGGCCTGCTCATGGTGTTGGCGGCCTTGTTCATGAAGCGCGGCATTGTGGGTGCCTTTGAAGACGCCCGCAAGCGCTGGTTGGGCCAGAAAGGGGACAAGCCATGAGCCAAGCCATGTTGCAGGTCAAAAACGCGAGCAAGCATTTCCTGGGCTTGAAGGCGGTTGACGAGGTGTCGCTGTCGGTGCACCCGGGCGAAATCGTCAGCATCATCGGCCCCAATGGGGCGGGCAAAACCACGTTCTTCAATTTGCTCACGGGGCAATTGGCGCCCACCAGTGGCGAAGTCTTGTTTGAGGGCAAAGCCATCAACCCTTTGCCACCCCACGCGCGGGCGCGTTTGGGCATGGGCCGCACCTTTCAAATCTCCAAACCTTTGATCGCTTTGACCGCCTTGGAAAACGTGATGATCGGTGCCTTCTTGCGCGATGCCCCTTTGTCGGTGGCCCGCGACAAGGCCATGTTGGTGTTGGAAAAAGTCGGTTTGGCCCGCTTGGCCATGCGCCGTGCGGGTGACTTGACCTTGAGTGAGCGCCGTCGCTTGGAGGTGGCCCGTGCCTTGGCCTTGCAACCCAAGATCATGTTGCTCGACGAGGTGATGGCCGGTTTGAACCAAAGTGAAGTGGGCCAGGCCATCGAATTGCTGCAAGGCTTGCATGCACAAGGCCTGACCTTTTTGATCATCGAGCACAACCTCAAGGTGGTGCGCGCGTTTTCGGAACGGGTGGTGGTGCTCGATCGGGGCCGCCACATCGCTGAAGGCAGTGCCGATGAAATCCTCAACTCGCCCGCTGTGATCCAGGCCTATTTGGGCGATGGCCACATGGGCAAAGGCGGGACCGATGTGCAACCCGGCTTGGCCGCCACAGGAGAGCGCGCATGAGTGATGTGTTGAATGTGCAAGGCCTGCGCTCTGGTTACGGCGAATTGCCCGTGCTCGAAGGGGTGTCGCTGCATGTGGGGGCGGGTGAGATTGTTTCGGTGTTGGGGGCCAATGGTGCGGGCAAGACCACGCTTTTGCTCACCATCAGCGGCCACTTGCCCGCGTTTGGCGGTGCGGTTCAATTCGATGGCCACAACATCTTGGGCATGCCAGCGCACCAAGCCGCCGAAAAAGGCCTGGTCATGGTGCCCGAAGGTGGCCGTTTGTTCCCGTTCATGACGGTGCTGGAAAACCTGGAGTTGGGGGCCTACCACCCGATGGCCCGCGCCCGCATGGCGCAAAGCCTGGACGAGGTGATGGGCTTGTTCCCCATCTTGGCCGAGCGGCGCGGTCAACTCGCGGGGCGGCTCTCCGGCGGCGAGCGCCAAATGTGTGCCGTGGCCCGGGCCATGATGTCATTGCCCAAATTGCTGATGCTGGACGAACCTTCTTTGGGCCTGGCCCCC
>JACCDX010065594.1_pt1 | contig 147344 bp, 160 predicted proteins | sample 7449681 | NCBI WGS metagenome assembly JACCDX01 (sample SAMN15323450, study PRJNA562643) | freshwater metagenome | isolation source: river surface water | place: USA:Blue River Watershed | collected 2017-08-18
CAGACCGAGTAGCAATCGTTAGAACGATTATATTTGCTACGTATCTAATTACTAATGTGTTCATCGTTGCTGGTGTCATTCGCCACTGGAACGATGAACCAGCACAAATTATTATTGAAGGAGTACCAGATGAGCGACCAGAACAACGAGCAAATTTTTTATGATGAAGGAGCATTTTATTTAAAGAAAACTCCTTATGGACTTTGGCACTCTTTTGATAAAAATGAAAAACCTATCATTACATCTCTCACAGAGGAACAATGTGTTAATGCTACTCGATGTTATCTTAAATGGCTTCAAGAAGGATTCCCAGAAGCACAAACACACGAAGGAGTAGTAGGTGGAAAACTCTAAACAATATCCATATCATGAACTGGATCCTACCACACCATGGTATGATTGGCTATGCTACTGTGAGATCTGCCATCAGTTACAAGTTGTGAACCAGCCAAAACTTGGACGGTTTATACGCTATCGTGAGTATCTTAAAGAAGTTGGAATCCTATGAACATCTTTGTCACATCACCATGGCCAGCAGAATCTGCTTTGTGCCTTCCTGACAAACATATCGTCAAGATGCCGTTAGAGTGCTGTCAAATGCTTTCTATAGTAGCATCGAAGTGGTATCATAATTATGGTCCTATTCATAAATCAGATGCCACTCCATATGCCACAGAAAAGGGAGCATTTCGTAATCATCCATGTACACAATGGGCAGCAGAATCTATTCATAATGCCTACTGGTTGATTAAACATGGTATGAATTTGTGTGATGAATTTGAACTTCGTTATGGAAAACCACATTCATGTTATTTTACTCTTTTGGAAGCATATTATCTGTTCCCAAAGGGTAAAATTACTGAAGTAACACCATTCGCCCGTGCTATGCCAGATGAATTTAAACTTGACACAAGCATTGACACTTTTACTGCTTACAAGATGTATATTTCGTCCAAACCTTGGGTTGCATCTAATTATCTTCGTATGCCAGAACGTAAACCAGATTGGGTAGCATAATTATGTCAGAATATAATTTTGAATACGAATCTTTGGCGGAACGAATATACCAACTTGAATTGCTGGTAGACCGTCTCAAGGATGAGCAAATCGAGACTGACAATACTCTGTATGAGATCCTGAACCGACTTGACATGATGGATCAAAGCGAGTATACTCTTAGAAACTTCACGCTTGGAGACACTTAATGACTACTTACAGCGATGTCTGGGACAGCATGAACGAACTTGATATGATGACATCCAAACTTGGATACATCAAAGAAATGATGGAAACTGCTCTTGAATATCTTGACAATAATGATAAGAGTCGAGCTGAATCTTTGATGTATGCTTCGTGTGATTACATCAAATATTATCTTGAAGATTATGATCGTAATTTTCAATGTGCTTGGAGAACAGCAATTAATGCTGGCAAAGAACTTGATGATGTGAGAGCACAACTCTCTCGCCTTGAAAATCCAGAGAATCCTCAATATACTGAAGAAGAAATGGAAGCAATGTGTAACAACGCCGAACTCACCCAATGAAAGAAATACATTTATTTGTGCAGGAAGGATGTCGTCCTTGCTTGTATGCCGAAACACAACTGAAGAAAGTAGAAGGTTGGGAAAATGTGGTAACTATCACACCAGCTAAAGAAAATGGTCAGTGGTCTGAATTCGCCAAAGAATGTGGTGTTGTGGCAACACCAACGCTTGTGGCGTTGATTGATGGCAACGTGGTTGCTCGTATGGCAGGATCACAAGATATGACTACCACATTCTGGCAAACAACCATCAACAATCATGGAAAGTAATACTTTATTTGTTTGTCAATGTGGGGAGATAGATCATCAACTGGTGCTATCTTTTGATGCTGATCCAGATTTTAATGATACCATTTGGTTTCATGTTCATCTGTCTGATCTTGGCATCTGGCAACGTTTGAAGTATGCTTTCCTGTATATTCTTGGTAAGAAATCAAGGTATGGGTGTGGAGCATTTGCTGAAGTATTGTTTGACAAACAAACGACCAAAAAATTTATTGACACACTGACCAAACACTACGAGGTAATGAAGTAATGGCACTATCTGAATCTGTAGCTACCAGTTTAAAAGAAGCCGAAGCATCGCTTCGTAATGCCCTAGCATATGCTGCTCGACAGGAACGACCCCTGGTATGTAAAACTATTTCTGCTATGATTGGTGATATTGATCAACTGATGAAGATTGATGAGTTCATCGATAAGATGGAAGAGCGTATGAATGGTGATAAAGGAATGTTTGGTCCTTTCACATAACTACACAAATAACATATTTTGGTTAAATACATGTATAATGTGTTGAAATGCTGACAAACGAGGTATCTATGACTCTCCCAAAACAACCAAATAGCAATCTCAACAATGAAGAATGGAGCGAAATGGTTGCTCTGAGAAATGCCATTCATGATCTTCCCCAGTCAGTATCACCTGAAAAAATGGAACAATTTACAGCGTATCTTGTGAGGAGCATCCGAGAGAATGGTGGGTGACAGTTGAGCAAGTGGCACAGGGGGCTTGACGCCCCCTTTGTTTTGCCCTATATTATGAAGGTCAACAACGGAGACCACATGGCAACCCGCTCACGAATCGGCATCATGCTTCCCGACGAGTCGATCCTGTCTGTGTACCACCACTGGGACGGTTATCCTGAGTGGCTGGGTCGTATTCTCAAGACCCACTACAACACCCGTGAGAAAGCGTCTGAACTGATCGACGGTGGTGACATGAGCTGCTGCTGGACTGAACTGCCCATGGATCACAACGGCAACCCGTCTGAGTATGGTCCTAACTACTACTCTCAGCGTGGTGAGGATTGTCCTCCTCGCCTCGATGCCAACAAGTATGACTACTTGGCGGATGGCGAAGAGTATGCTTACATCTTCACGCTCGATGATGAGTGGATCTGCTATGATCGTCACCAGTTCGAAGAGAACACTATGCCCACCATTGCCGAGATTCCTTCGGCAGCACTGGCAGTCTGACAACTGGCACACACCACCCCACATCGGGGTGGTTTCACCCCTATAATGAGTAGGTACTCAAGCAACCGACATGGTTACTGACACCACCCAAGACGCCCAGATCCGCCGCACCATCCGTAAAGCGGTGCTAGACATGGATCTCCGTCTGCTCCAGCGTATTGCTTACGAGGTTCGTTGTGAAGAGATGGGCATCCGCCCTGACACTTGGCAACTGTTCCCCATCGAAAACTGATTGTAAACCTTATCTTTTTATTATTATGAGCAAGCAACTTCTGATTTCCATGCTTCGTAAAGGTGCTAACGGTGAAGAGATCCTTAGCATTCTTGACGTTATCACCAGTGATTTTGTGACGGAAGAATCTGAAACTGTGTCTGCTGGTTCTGTGCCCACCCTTGATGAAATTTCTTTCTGAACATGAAATTTACTGATCTTGACTTTCAACCCCATCCTCACTATACTACTGATGGGGTTCAAGCAAAACACTTTTTTCCTAATGGTTATGGTGTGAGTGTGGTACGATTCCCTGGTTCCTATGGTTACTCCCAGGATTTGTATGAGGTAGCAGTTATCAAAGTTTCTGATGATGAAGATGGCTTTGAACTGTGCTATGATACTCCCATCACTGATGATGTTCTTGGTCATCGTGATGAGCGTGATGTAGAGATCATTATGGAAGAGGTAGCTGCCCTGTGAACAAAACCAACGGATTCACTCTTGTTGAACTGATGATTGCTGGTGTTCTTATTGGAATCACTGGTCTTATTATTTACGGTGCTGCTACGGGGGGAAGTGTGACTGTTCCAGGTCTTCCAAACAAACAACAATGTATTGATGCTGGAGGCAAATGGTCTGAGGGTATTCAATACGGTCGTATTACTCAACTCTGTACCTACAACTGATGTAAAATGATTGCTCGTATTCTTGGTACTGGAGCAGGTTTATTTCTCATCCTGCTAATTCTATTGTCGAGGGGCATTCCAGTATTATTCTTCATGAAGATGCTGCCCCTTATTCTTATTCTCATCGTAGCAGTAGCATTGATTTATGCTGGTGTTACTTCTGATTGATTGTTCTTTACTCCCTAACTAAACTATGTCTACTGGAAAAATTGCTCTGGGTGTCGGTGGTGTTTTCTTTGCTTTAATTCTCACTGCTGGTCAATTCACCACCATTAACACTGGTGAAAATGGTCTCTATGTGGGATTTGATGGTCAGGTGAAGAATGAAGTGCTGACTCCTGGTATTAAATACGATGGTTTCGGTTCTATTAAAGTCTTCAACACTCGTAAGATTACTGTTCAATCGGATAACCTGACTCCGAAGACTAAAGACAACACCATCATGAAAGATATGGATGTTGTGGTTACTTATAGTCTGTCTCCCACCAGTCTGTATGATTTCTACACTGCCTATGATATGAGTAATCATGGTGTCAGCGAGAATGGTCAGATTGAACTGATGGCAAGTTTCATCAAGCGTCTGATTACGTCTGCTGTGAACCAATCGGTTGACGAATACCCTGCTCTGGATGTGAACAGCAGTCTGGATAAAATTCAGGATACCATCAAACAGAATCTGATTCTTGCTCTGGAAAAGAATAACCTTGCTGGCAAGATTGATATTGAATCTGTGGTGGTTGTGAAAGCAGATCTGCCTGAGGATCTGGTTGCTGCTGTGAATCGTGTGGTGACTGCTCAATCTGCCGAGAAAGAACAGATTGTGAAGAACCGTACTGCTGAACTGAAATCGAACGAGAACAAATCTCTTGCTTCGACTATCACTCCGTCCTACCTTGAGTATCAGCGTAATGAGATTCTCCGTGAAGCAATGAAGAATGGTAGCATCCAAAAGATGATTATCGTGAACGGTGCTAAGATGGACATTCTGCCTGGTGGTTTCGACGGTAAGTAATTATGATTGAACTCCTCGCCAGTGCTGTTATTGCTTCAAGCAATCAATCAGAGCAAATCAACCGATTCTGTGCTTATGTTGTGGGCATCCCATATGCTAGTGATAACTTTACTGACGAGGAATGGGAACGGTTTAAATACTGTAGAGAGAGACTAGGATATGATAACTAAAGATGGATATGCTACGGTCCCCTGGGGGGACCGTTTTGTTTTAATATACAATGGACAGCAGCTCAGCGATCACAAGACAGATGAGCAAGCTATTGAGGCACTGAAAAAACATAGAGAAAAACAGAAGAAGCCAAAGCGTAAATCTAAATAGTTAAAAACTATGACCCATGGCAAAAGGTAACACAGGAAACACCAAAGAATTTGTCCAGTGTTTGGCATTTGCTCATTTTGCCTCTAATCCAATAAATTGGAACAACACCCGCCCGTTGTCTCCCACAGATTATGCTCTGTACAAAGAACATCAAGAGAAATTCTATCAGCTTTTCTTACCAATTAATGATAGGAGAACTCTTGGTCTCGGAAACTTAAATTTACTATCATACAGGCATAATCTAGGCAAATCATTTCCGTTTAGAAAAACGATTAATGAATTCAAAACAAAATATAGCAAGAAAGACAATAAGATTACAGCTAACTCTACGGTACAAAAAGTATACGATGTAGCATTAACTTTATATGATTCTCAGGTCATTGGTCAAAACTGGTCAGTTTATGAGTTTTTAGATCAGACTGATAGTTTTACAATGACTGTCAAAGATGCTGCTTTGAATAGAATTAAAGATGTGTTTGGATTATCATTTAAACTGGACATGCTTGCTAGCTTTGATGTGTTTATTGTCAACAAAAATAAAAAAACTGAAATATTAAATGACATCAACACAAATATAATAAATGCTGACGATGCTACTATATTAAAGAACTATTGTTTGAATCGTCACACATACAGAACAATTTTAAACAGATACTTTTATTCTTCATCTAATACTAGATCATTGGTGCCAATATCATTAAAACTGCCTGGCACAATTGAGCAAAAGAAATACATAAACATTATTGGAACACAGAGAGTAAAGAAAGAAGTATCTGATTATATTGATCCATATACTAAGTTTATGGTTCTGGCTCTTTCATCTACACCACAACAACTAAAATCATTAATTGAAAATCTAATCAAAATAGAATACGGTCAGTTTAAAGTGTCTCCTAAAGTATTGACATGGGAGTTGCCTGTGACATTTAGATATAAAGTGGCAGCACAGAAAGTATTTGGTAGAGATGCTGAGCCAATGAGTGATATTAATTACAAGATTGTATTCCTTGCTCAAGGATATGGTGCTGGCTGGAATGGTTTTGTTCAAGTTGGGCATCAAGGTCCTCCATGGACTGGTGGCGGTGGTGTATCAACATTTGAACATTTCTATGAACAATACAGTGAGTATTCTACTGTAATAAGAAAACTAGTCAACATGAGAATGAGAGCATTTAAGTATGTGTTAACTGGGAAAGAAACTGGTAATGTAGACACAAAAACATTCTCGCCTAAGTTGAAACAACTTTACATGAAAGCAACAGGTGAATTAGTAACGAAGAAGATATTATATACTGTTAAGCAATCCAAAAACTTAAAAGACTTTTTTGCTTTGTATGATGAAGAAAATGGTAGACAGCAATCTCACATAGCATATCAGGTTTGTTTAATCAATCTCGTGAGGAAACAGATAAGCCCATCCATCAAAATATCAGATGAGTTTGCTAGTTTCACTATGAAAGACATGATACCCAATCCAAACAAGAAAGGACCTAAAGATAAGGATAAAATACAAATCACTAGACCAGCAACTAAACAAGAGACAGATGATAGAATAGAAGCTCACTATGTACATGCTCAGCTGGCGTGGTTTACTTTCATTGGTGGCAAGAGTTATCAAACATATCTCAAACAACGTATATTCTTGACCATATATGGTGTGATCAGTAAGAAAGGTTACAAGATATACGATTATTCTGAAGGAATTACTACAATCAAGAGTGCTATTACAGCAGAGTTGAAGAACGTACCACAAGCAGCTTACGATTCGGCACCTCACCTGTTACTGTCTTGAAACTGGCACACACCCCTTGACATGCCCACGAAGGGATGCCATAATATGGGGGTACTCAAGAGAACACCTCATGAGCAACTTTCAATTTGAAACCCGTGACGAAGCTGTTGCTGCTGTCTACGATGCTGCTAAGCTTATTGTAGACTGTTACAACACAGACACGATGATCGACAATTATGTTGATCAAGAGACTATTGACAAACTTCGATTCATTATCAACGACATTAGCGAGGGTAAAATCCAATGAGCATGACCACCAAAAAGCCTTATCCCCTGGGCATTGACAACCCCATGATCGTTCGTGCTAGGATTGGTACGAGCAAGTGGGAGATCATTGATCGTGAGACTCGCCACTGCCTTGGAGTCTACCCTAATGAGTTCACTGCCTATGATGCTCGACGAGCCATGCTCCGCTATGCTGGCTACGATGCCTGAGGATTTTGTACGTCTCAATTCTGGAGAGCTTAGCTATCTTGTCGCTGCTCTCCAGTATCTCAACCAACACATCCAGGTTCATCTTGAAAATCACACAAAGATTGACGGAAACGAACTCTATGCTAAACTATTTACTGCTTGGGAAGCACTTGAAACCAATGACTGAACAACAGGAACACGACCAATTTGAGATTGATTCCGCATTCGATCAAGCCATTGAGGAGAAAGCTGCGGAACTTGAGGTAACTGTAGACTATTACATGATGGAGTTTATGTGAATGGCTAAAAAATGTATTACTAAGATGCGGAACTGTCCTGAATGTGGGGCAAACTGGGTGGATAAACCCATCCCCAAAGAGTATCGTGACAGGTATTCTCCGCCTTATTTCTTCTCCCGTGTGATTGGTGTTGAGTTTCTTGGTGAGGATAGAATCAATCATTGGTTGTGTCCTGATTGTAAACATGAATTCCCCCGAGGTATGGGATGAAATCAGTTATTTTTGTTTTGTTTGCTCTTGGTGTGGCTGGTTATACTCTACACCAAGAGGAGCTTCTCAACCGTTCAAGTATGTGTTATAATTATTACGTTACAGTAAATGGCAAATCATGATTATTAATAAAATTTGTGTTGTTGGTGGTGGAACTGCTGGTTGGATGACTGCTGCTGCCATCGCCAAGAGAATACCTACATGTATGGTAACTATCATTGAATCTCCTGAAATTAGCACTGTTGGTGTGGGAGAGTCTACGCTTGGTCAATTTAACCAGTATTTACATCTGCTTAAATTGAAGGATACTGATTGGATGAAGCATTGTAATGCCACATACAAGGTATCAATTAGCTTTACTGATTGGAGGCAACGTAATACACGATTCCATTATCCCTTTGGTCCACTCGATTCGACTAACAAGATAGGTTTGGAAGATTGGTATTATATCAAGCATATCGACAATAGTTATGAACCAGATACATTTGCTGAGTATTATAATCCAATAACATTTCTTGCCACTCAAAACAAACTCACTAATGACAACAGCACCATTAGGAATTTGAATTTCAATCGTGATACAGCATATCATTTTGATGCTGATCTCTTTGCCAAATACCTCAAGACACACATTTGTGATAAGAATGGTGTTGAACATATTTCAGATACAGTTGTTAAGGTCAACAAGTCAGATGATGGCTATGTCACCAGTGTAGAAACAAAACAAAATGGCACAGTGTATGCTGATTTGTTTATTGACTGTACTGGATTCTCTTCTGTTCTACTTGAACAAGAAATGAATTCAGAATTCGTGCCATTTGATGATGTTCTATACAATGACAGAGCAATTGCTTGTAAAATCCCATACTCAGATAAACCCGAAGAGCTGGTAAACTATACTGATTGTTGGTCTATGCCAAATGGTTGGGTGTGGACAATTCCTTTGTGGGATCGTATGGGCTCTGGATATGTTTACTCCAGTAAGTTTGTTGATGATGAAACTGCTCTCCAAGAGTATAAAGATCACATCTTAAAAAAATATGATCTTCGATTCATGGTACGATCATTTGATATGGATGATCTAGAGTTTAATTTCATCAAGATCAAACATGGCAAGCATAAAAAAGCATGGGTGAAGAATGTAGTTGGCATTGGTCTGTCATATGGTTTCATTGAGCCACTTGAATCAACTGGTCTTCTCACCGCTCACGAGAATATTATTTGTTTAATCAATGCTCTTGAGCGTCGTAAGTGTGACATCAACTTGATTGATATTGATGGATTTAATCATTTTGCTGATTATACCATTGAACAATTCAAAGATTTTGTGGCAATGCACTATGTGCTTTCTCAACGTGATGATACTCCATATTGGAAATCAATCCGTGAAAATGTTAAACTCATCAGTGATGATGACCTCACAAGTAAAATTGTGAAGTCACCCAGACTATACATGGAAACGCTTCACGGAGCAAACGTAACGAATAATTACGATACGTTCCTGGGGACCCTTTACATTGCCAACGGGATGGGCTATGATGCCATTGCCAAGAGCAAGATTGAATACAAGATTGCTACTGGCGAAATGGATTATGCTAACATTCAAACGTTGGCAAGAATCCATGAAATCTACAAACAGTATGTTATTCAAAACCTTGAGTATGCCCCGTCAACTCTTGAATATCTCGACAGAAACATTTACTCTTCCACTGAGTTTTATACTCTTTGATTGTATAGTGTCGCTACATCCAACTGTAGCGACACACTAAATATCATTTGTCCCAAGGTAACTAGTATGACAAGCCTAGAACAAGCAGAAGCTCTCATTGCAGAGTATGCTGAACTGATCAAAACACAACAAGGTGAAATCATTGGATTACAGAAAGAAATCAGACATCTTCGTGAAGAGATTGACGAACTACGTTTTGAACTGACATCTGAATTGAATAAAGAGTATGATGTCTGATCTTGTTATTGATTTTGAAAATCATTTAAAGAACGGCAAAGTGTATCTTGTGGAGGTGTATTTGCCTTTACAAGATGCTCCAGATGATGTGCCTAATTGTATTATTGCTGATGTATATGTGGTAGCAAACAATCCACATCAAGCATTGTATATTGCTAATTGTATGTACCCTGATAATGATGGATCAACTGCTGGAGAACGACCAATTACAGAGTACGAGTATGCTGCCCGTAGGAACAGAAGTATATTATAGAGGCATGTATGGGCATGTAAGATTTGCCTGTGAACATTACATGACAGTTTGTATACGAGAATTTCCAACTGAACGAGTGAGGGATGTATGTGTAATTGTATATCCCTCACAGTATGATACACTTGAACTTGTAAAAGGAAACCATTCACACGAATCATGACTTACTTTTCTGACTTTGACACAACTGAATACATGTATGATGATTACAGCATGAGGAAGAGTATTCTACAAAGTGCTGAACACATTTATCTGGAGGACAGTTACGAGACTGTCCCAGAAGACCTGCTGGATGACCTGAGAGAGCTAGACTGATCTCAGTTCATCCAACTCAACATGAGCAGCACCAAAGTCACCACCTGGCATCTGGAAAGCATTCTGGAAGGTCTCCAAGATGCCCTGAAGGTGACTAAGAACCCTGCCATTCAAAATGAGCATGGGTATCCCTATTGTTATGGTTATCTTGAGGCGACTGTAAGTAACGCCATCTTTGAACTCAAAGCCATCATCAACAAAAATGAGTAAGTTTCAATCAACTGTCTCCACAGTAGCAGCACTGGCTAGTATTTTTGCTGCTGGTGCTGCTGGTTATAAACTGGCACAGAATCAGCCAGAATATAAACCAGAAGAACCACAACCTGCTATTGAGCAGAAACTCACACAGTTGGAGGAGAAGCTAGAAGAAAAGCTCTCCAGCCCCCTCCAGCAGCCTCAGCAGCAGGCTCCAATCATGCCACAGCTGCCACCCACGCCACAAGTACCACCAGCCCCTCCAGAGCCCCCTACACAAGAGGTAACACCATGAAAATGAGAATTATTCGAAAGCCATCCTTAACAAACAATCCTGATATTCATTGGTATCATGCTCAAGTACGACGATTTGGTATTTGGATAGAATGTCGTGATGATTTCTTCATGATGTTGAAGTATACGAGTGAGATGATGTCACAATCACACGATACTAGTCTCGAACGTGTGGAGCGTTTCGTAGAATATGTCATGAGGGGAGAAGATATGTTCCCTAAATCAAAGAACATTGTCCTCAAAGAGTATGAAACCTGATGTAAAAGCAAGAATCATATCATCTATTCTTGTTGTCACAGCATATTATATTACCATGTACCATGACACTGTAACAGGTGCCAAGTTGTACATGGTAGCAAATGCCCTAGCACTTCCGTATATGATACGGAATAAGTGTTGGGATGTTGTGGCTCTGCTGTCATTCTTGATTCTGGTAGGTCTACCCAAGGTGTTGACATCAGCCACCTGATCTGCTACACTCACTACATACACTCAACGGAGGAACATGGAACACGACCAAATGTATTTCGTGATTGAAGATAAAGCAATCATGCTGGACGAAATGGGCACTCCCGTCATTTGTGATGTCAATGATGATGGTTCAGTGGATTGGGATTCATTTGATCTGATTGATTGGATGGATCTTGTGCCTGATCAATATCAGTTGTACAAAGCTTCTGTAGACTTCCTTCAACAGTACACACCTGCCATGTATGTCAAATGAGCCAATCTACTACTAGACCATCACCTTTAGTGATACAACATGTCACAGAGCTACTAGAGCCCTATCCTGAACTCACCCCAGGACAACACATCATTCATCCTAAACCATTACCAGGATCAAATGAACGTCGTAATCAAATCTTTTGGCGTTACCATGGTCATTTCCCACTTGAATTCGTCAAAGCTTTAGTAGAATCTCTCCCTGAGAACTATACTTTTATTAACTATGATCATTTAAAAAATGAATTAACAGTGGAGGTCCAATGACACCAGACGAAGAACAAAGACAACAAGAAAAAGAATATGAATCTGTATCTGAACAATCAGATCAGATCTTATTATACATGCAGGATCGCTTCCAACATTTAATGGAAGAAAACCAAATGGATAATGCTATTGCCATAGGTGATGAGTTCCTAGAATGGATAGGACAATATCCTGATGAAGTGTTTCTCTATTATAATGAGAAAGAACTCCAACAGGATTATGAAGCAAAACAATCATCTTGAATGCTTGAATAATAAACTAGTTCCGCAGGTAGAGTATCCAGTGTATGACTGGGTTGTTCTCAATGATACCTTTGAGTTTTCCACAACGTTGTGGAAAAACCTGTGGAAAACTAGTATATTAATAAATGTTTAAAAAAACATAGTTAAGTGTTTTGATTCCCTCACAAAAGCTTTCGTTAATTGTTGCTGAAAGCATGGAAATCTACGGAGGTGTTGTTGTCTAAGCCCGCCACCACTCGAAAGTCAAGCCGAAATATGCCAGTTCTCAAAGTGGCACAGAGGGGCTTGACAAATCTCCCAGTCTAACTCTAAGACCCTCGGAGACCCTCGAAGGACAGTTCAGGGACTGGCACAGCCCCCTTGACAACCCTGGCAGGATGCCCTATACTGTATTCATGAAGTTCGGAAATCTCAGAAATCGAGAAATCCCAAAAACTCAAAAAACTCAAAAAGTTAAAAACTTCAGAATTTAAGATTTTTGAGATTTCCAAAAACTTCAAAGTTAACATTTAACCATTAATCGATAAATCATGAAAACCATTCAAAACATTGATTCTACTGCTATTAGTGCTGTTAGCATGAGTGATGATAACATTGTTACTATTACATTTAATAGTGGTAATAGCTATAATTACCGTGATACCACTGGTAATTTTGTAGATTCTGTTCAAAATGCTATTGAAAACAACCAAAGTGTTGGTCGTTTGTTCAATCGAGCACTGAAAGAAGAGCAAACTCTTCAAATTGTTGCTGTTTGAACATAAATATCACAAAATACCCACAAAACAGGAGTAAATTGAGTTAAAAATGGCAAAAAGCACTCGTAAGTACACAGAATCTTTTAAAGATCTGTCCCTTGAAGAAGAATTTGAAGACTTTGGGTATGAAGTCCAAAATCAGAAACGTTATTCAACAAGGAATAAGCGTCAAACCAAATTCAAGGATTACGATGACTATGGCGATTGGGAATAGGTAATATTTTGAGGGGCAATGCCCCTCTTTTTTTATACCTACACCAGAAGCCATTCTTAGCACGTTTGAGATGCCTCGGTGGTGTGACACTGTGACAGTTCTAGAGGTGGCACAGAGGGGCTTGTAGGGGGCTCTGGTGGGTGCCATACTATGTTCATCGGGGGAACACCCCGACCAATCACTACCCGAGGTTCAAAATGACTTCTCAGCAACTCCTCCAGTCTGCCCGTAACGTGCTGGTCAACACTGCTGGTCGTGAGACCCGTAAGCAGCTCCAGAAGGCAGCCCTGGGCTCTGGGCGTACCCAACAGCAGGTGGAGAAGGCTAGCACCATGAGGCTGGCACTGTGGAGCCGTGGCTTCAAGTCCGCTATCTGAAGTGGCACAGGGGGGTTGACATGACCCCCCACCCATGTTATTCTTGATCTGTACCTGAGAAATCCACATGGATTACTTCAACACCAACATCATTGCTCGTCACGACGACATCATGATGCTGAATGGTTGGCAAGTTGATTTCTTCAACATGATGCTGACATTGCCTTGGCTGACTGAATCTGAGATCGACATGTATGAAGATGAAAAAGCAATGTACCTTTGTTATGATGTATGATGGTTGACACTTACAACTTTACTGGTGATGCTGTGACAGTTCTCGGACTGGTCGGTGTCATCTCCACTGGCATCATCCTGGTGCTATGCTTCACTCGTTACTTCAACTCTCCCCTTCGGAAATGATGGATCGTCAGGAACTCCAAGAACAACTGGTTCAGCAGATGCTGGACGACATGGATCTTAAGACAGTGATGGCACTGTGTTATGATTATTTGATGGAAGGTTATGATAAGTATAGTAATGAAGAATTGACAGAAGAAGTAAATCAGTATTATCCTGAATTGCTAGAAACTGAATAATTTCAAAAATCTCAAAAAGTGAAAAATCTTAAAAAATGAAAAGTTAAGATTTTTCACTTTTTTTAACATTAAATTTTAATAGGTAATCTTTATGTCTAATACATTAACATTTCAAGAATATATTATACAAGAAATGAAAGAAGAAGATATAAAGAATAAAGAAGTAGAATATGATGATTATAGTATAGTAACAGAAGTAGATTATACTACTCAAGAGTAGTTTATTATACCCTCTAGTATAGTCTAGAGGGTATTTTAGTGTTTGTCAAGTGTTAGTGTGCCACTTTGTGAACTGTCCACTACCCCTTGACTGGTGCTCCTGGTGTTGTTATTCTTGGTGTGTGGTTGAGGAAAGTATACTCAACCCACCAACCAATTCTTAACAACAATGAACACCGCCATTCTTGTCAACAACCCCATCGTCGAAAAGTATAACGAACTGATGGAGATGGTTCAGAATAACGAACTGTTCCAACAGATTCTTTATACAATCGCCACGGTGGTTGGATTCATCGTCGGCGTCACGGTTTGGGTTGCTAACCGTGTCAGCGATTGGTATAACAACGGCGGGCGAGAGACCCTGCTTCGTTATACTCAACGTGTGCTGCTGTTTGTGAGTTCTACCACTGAACGTGCCTACTATTGGGCATGTGATGTGTCAGAATCTAAACTGGCACACTAACACCCACAGGGGGGCATCCTGCCCCCTATACTGAACACAGTTCAAACAAACACAATGCTTCGCTCACGTTTGATTAACTCAATCCAGAACATGCTTCGGATTCAGAATAACAAACCCGAGTTTGAGTATACTTTTCTGAATCGCTATTCTCAACAACAACTCCAGCAAATGATGGCGGGTTGGCAACAGAATCAACCCACACTGTTTAACACCCACGGTATCTACGTTCTGTGATGTTTGACCTAGCATTTGTCACACCTAAGAGCAAGAAAGCGAAGAACAGATTCGCTAACTTGATGAACAGCAACCCAGAGTGTATTGTGGAACAAATTAAAGAGAACCGTGTGTTCCTTCGTTCTCACAATGGAAAGAATTTCTTCTGGGTTGCTGTAAAGAATGACCCAGACTGGGCTGTAGACTTCTGAGGGTGTGCCACCTGGGGCACTGTCCACTCGACCCCCACAGTGCCCCCACCCTGCCCCTATACTGATCAAGTCAACCAACGACAGAGCCATGCTCACCTTCTCCAAAGGCAACGACAAGCTCGACAAGCAGACCCTGATTTTCAACCTGCCTGCTGGCACAACCTGCCCTGGTGCTAACAAGTGCCTCTCAATGGTTCGGATTGATTCTAACGGAAACCGTAAGATTTGGGATGGTCCTCAAACTGAGTTTCGCTGCTTTGCTGCTTCTTCTGAAGTACAGTACACGCCAGTTTATGAAGCACGACAAGCAAACCTCAAGGCTATCCGTGAAGCTCTCCAGGAGGGCAACTGTGCTGGTCTCATCAACACCGAACTCCAGAAGAATCTCACTAAGCGTATCACGAAGGTGAGAATCCACGAGTCTGGTGATTTCTTCTCCCCTGAGTATTTGCTCGCTTGGGTGTTAGTTGCCAGCGCCAATCCTAGCATCAAATTCTACTGCTACAGCAAGAATCTGCCACTGTTTGTTGGTTTGGTGCTGCCTGCTAATTTCTACTTCACTGCCTCCTATGGTGGCAAATTCGATCACATGATCGACGAAGGTGTGTTCCCTCGTTATGCTAAAGTGTTCATGACTGAGGATCAAGCAGTGGCAGCAGGTTACAAGGTCGATGTAAAGGATCGCTCCTGCTTTGAGGATGGTCCCTTCGCTCTCCTGGTACACGGCACCCAGCCTAAGGGCAGCGAGTGGGGCAAGGCAGCAAGGGCAAACCGTAAGGTACAGAAGGCGAAGGTTCGGGCAGCTGTGCCAGCCTGAGCACTGTCCACCAGGGGGCAGCAATGCCCCCACCCACCCTGTAGACTGATCAAGTCAACCACAGACACCCCATGACCTACGCTTTCACCGACACCGTTCAGATCGACGAAGGCTGGGAGATTCCCACCGACATCAACACCGAACTGGGCAAGATCGAGGATTTGTTTGATCAAACCCACCCCTACATGCTCCCCTGTGATTTTCTCACTGGTGGCTGTTATGAATGGGCAGAGGAGATCGCTGTGGAGGGTATTCTCTCCCAGCGTACACACCAGGAGATCGTAGAGGCGATTTTCGAGGGTTACGATCCCACCCCCGACATCATGCCCATCGGGGAGATGTTCTGAAATGTTACAGGGGCACCCACGGTGGTGCCCCACCCCATGGTAGAATTCCAGAGTCAACCAACGACAGAGCCATGCTCAAGACCCTCGCCCTGCTCTCCCTCGGTGCTGCCCTCTACGCTCCCATCGGGGCTGTGGGTGCTGCTGCTATCGGGTTCGCTGCTGACACCGTGGGTGCTGTGAACGCCGCCACCGAGCGCCGCTGTGCCACTTACAACAGTGTCCTCCCTGGCAGCTGCCAGCTCCCCTGACCCGCTAGAATTCCAGAGTCAACCACAGACACCCGACCGATGTTCATCACCAACGAAGCTGCCCGCCAAGACCTCGCCTGCCAGATGGCGATGGCAGCATACGCCAAGCGCCTCCAGGCAGAGGAGCAGCACCGCCAGGAGATCCGCCAGGGTCTCCGCCCTGCCCCCTCCTGGAGCGACAGCGGCACCTGGAACATCTCCGACCGCCACTGAGTGCCAGTTCGGGAACTGGCTGCCGACCCTCGACAGCCACCCCCGATCCGCTATAATTAGGACACGGGGGGCGACAGAGACCCCCCACCACCAACCGAGACCGATGCTCCCCATCATCCCCTCCACCCGCTTCGCCGCCTTCCTGGGTGACGCCGAGCGAGTCGCCCACCTGCTGATCGAGCGCCCCCGTGTGATCGGTGGGCACCGTGCCACCCTCCTGCTGAATCTCGCCCAGAGCGACCGCCTGGGACGCCGTGCCCTCCAGGCATGTGCCAAGGCTGCCAACCGCCACCGTGTGCTCCACGACGACGGCGCCATCACCCAGACCGATCGGGTGTTCAGCAAGGCGAGCACCAAGCGCCTCAGCCAGTGGGCACAGAACCGCAACAGCAGCGTCTGATCTGCTAGGATAGCGAGCAACGGGGGGCACTCCAGCCCCCCTCCCATTCTCTACACTTTTCTCGAAATGTCTGTTTCCTTCGAAATCACAAAAGCCCCGATCTTTCGGACGTTCACTGTAGACGAATCCTCGGCAATTCGTAACATCGAAATCGACGAAGATCTGGTGGAGATTGTATTTCAATCAAACCACGAGAAAGCATACGCTTTCAAGGCTACATCTCGCTACGTTGTATACCTAACTGAAATTCTTAAATCACCCGATCTCCTCGGATTCTCCCTCGGTTCAGTGATAGCGAAGGGCAGGAAAGTAGGAGATCTTCAGCAGATCGAATTCTCCGAAGATTGAGGATTTTCGCTAACACTCAGGGGGGCATAATTAGCCCCCCTTTTTTATTCTTCTTTTTTTACAGTTAGCTATTCTTTATACAATCAAATAAATGTAGCAATGTATATTAATACAGATACACATAGATTACAGAATAATTACTATTATTCAATAATTACAATTACACAGTATTATTAATACTTTGATATTTACAGTTATATTAATAATATCAATTTATTATTATTACACAGTAATTAAAATTAATCAGTATTTACGATTGTTCGATATTATTAATAACCAGTAAATAAATGTTATTGATATAAAGAATAAAGCAGTAAATACGATTAGAAGGTAATTAGAATTAGCAGTTAATCGTAATCGTTAATTAATTATAATTAACGCCGAGCGGGGGGTCGATCCAAAAAAGTACCGTCTTTCTAAGCTATAAACGTTTCCCAGAGCCCTCTAAATACTTAAAAGGAATTTGAAATCCCAGATTCCCCAATTCTAAAAAAATTTCCCAGAAAATTTTTCGTTAAAAACCCCGATGGAACACAAAATTACTTACAAAACATCAGATGGTACTCTAAAAGAGCAACGCTTTGATGACTTCAATCAATTCGCTGACACCATCGAAACCCTAGCAACAGACTACTATGCTGGGATGAGACCTGAGATTGACGTTGAGACAATCTATGATGACATGATTAAAAAAGAGAGGGTATCTGAAAATGGACGACTTGATCCAGAGGCTGAGTTTATTAGAGACTAAGGTGAAGAGAATGGAAGAGAAGCTAAATCAGCTTCCCATTCCATTTAGATTAATGTATCGCCCTCCAGGTGAAACCGAACATGTAAACATCGTTCAGTACCTGGATGAGGTAGACAAGAGATTAAAAGAGCTAGAAAAAAATTAAAATGCCTTTACTTGTAGGACCAGACACAATTGACACGGTATCTACCGATGGCAACTGCTCATACCCTCCAGAACCCCTCGGAACGGGCGTTCAGCCTGCCGTAGGTATCTTTTATGATAGCCAGCCTCTAAAGTTCTCACACGCCGCTCTGACGCCCACTCCAGTGGTCGGGGTGAAGATCAACCCAGCCATTCCAGCACCATGCCAACCAGGCATTAGAGTACTTGTGAACAAAGTGAATAAATCTGTCTTTTTCAATCGGTTCCCAGCGTTGGTTCAGGGGGATCTCTGCCAACTAGCAGGCACTGATAGACCACTGACAGTACCGTTCAGCTATCCCAAGCTCTTTGTTGCCAATTCGGCTAAGTAGTGCTATAATGGTCTGGTAGTTTACGGATAACACACATGGCAAAGCGTCCTTCGTTTACTGGAGCAAACCAAATTGAGTCCAAACCCAAGAAGTCCCGCCAGGGAGCTGGGAAGCACACAAAGTATGCTGCCAGCAGTCGAAACAATGCTCGTAAAAGGTATCGTGGTCAAGGTAACTAATATTACAGCGGCGTAAGCCGCTTTTTTATTGGGATTAAATAGTATGGAAGGGATAGCAACCCCTTTAAAAGTTCTGTTTAAACCTTATTGGAGAAAACAGATGGCTAACAGTCCAGTAGATAAAGGTGATGCCTTTATTAAATCAGGTATGACTCTGATTTCAGACCTTGCTTCAGAAAAGCATTTAAGAAGAGCTAGAATGAAGCAGTATCAAGTTCCAAATGATCGCCTCTCACGCCCATGTGGTGGGGCAAATGGGTTCGATGATTTCGTTGAGCGATTTGAGGAATAAACATAAATAACAATAAACAGTTATTTGTGTGGCAAAGACTCTTACCTTTAAAGATCTAAATATCACATTTAAGCCTCATCCTATCACTGGCGATCTAATCGTCACCAAGGATGAGGCTGCTATCAAGCAAGCTGTTGTGAATTTATTATTGACTAATAAGGGTGAAAGATTTTTTAACGCAAATATAGGTTCTTCTGTTTCGTCAATGTTGTTTGAACCTCTTGATTATGGTACTGCTGGTATGATTTCATCGGAAATTGAGAATACTTTGAGATTATACGAACCAAGAATTAATGTATTAAGTGTTGATACTATTCCAAATTTTGACGAAAATGGATTTGATGTTGAGTTATCTTTTGAAATTATTGGTAGAGAAGACATTCCAGTTAATGTAGCATTCTTTCTAGAGAGAACACGATAAATGCCATACGCTCAGGTATCTAATTTAGATTACACTCAAATCAAAATCGCTCTCAAGGATTACCTAAGAGCCCAGACGGACTTTACTGATTATGATTTTGAGGGTTCTGTATGGAGCAATTTACTTGATGTTCTTGCTTATAACACTTATTATACAGCATTTAACACCAATCTCGTTGTAAACGAGCTGTTTTTAGATTCTGCTACTCTGAGAGACAATGTAGTAGCATTAGCTAAACAGCTTGGTTATAGAGCCAAATCAAAAGTAGCTCCAAAGGCTACAGTAAGTTTTGGCGTAGAATTTAATGGAACTGCTCCAAAAGAGATCATTTTAAAGAAGGGAACTGGTTTTGTAACGACATTTGATGATAATCTATATCAATATGTTGCTGTAGAAGATTATACAGCGTCTGTAGTTAATGGCACAGCATCTTTTGTCAACGTTGATGTGTATGAAGGTGCTTTAGTAACAAACACATTTACTGTAAATACTGGGTTACAAAGCCAACGTTTTATTTTACAAAACCCATCTATTGATACAAACACGATTCAAGTAAAAGTTTATCCTTCATCATCATCAACTTCTTTCCAAATTTACAAAGCTGCTGATAATATTTTAAATATCAATCCTTCTTCGAATGTGTTCTTTGTAGAAGAGATTGAGGATGAAAAGTATGAGTTATTCTTTGGTGATGGTGTTTTAGGAAGAAAATTAGAAAATGGTGAGTATATTGAAGTTAGCTACTTAACAACTAATGGTCCAGTAACTAATGGTGCTAGATCATTTACATTTAGTGGTGTTTTAGAAGATTTAAGTGGCAATTCCAGTTATTCTTTATCTATTGTTAATGTAAGCACAGTCAATAACGCTAACGGCGGTGAGGATATTGAAAGTGTATCAAAAATTAAGTTCAATGCTCCAAAATACTACGGCACTCAGGATAGAGCTGTAACACCATCTGATTATGCTGCTATTGTGAGAAATATTTACCCAGCGGTCGCTGATATTATTGTATATGGTGGTGAAGAGTCTGTGCCCCCAGAATACGGCAAAGTTAAAATTTCAGTCAAACCATCCAACGGTGCTGCTTTATCTTCTTTCACCAAACAGGAAATTGTTCGTGAATTGAAGAATTATATGGTTGCTTCGGTCACTCCAGATCTAATCAATCCTTCAATTCTTTATGTAGAATTAAACAGCAAGATTTATTACAACAGACAAATCACAACATTAGTACCCGAAGAAATTAAATCTAAAGTTATTTCGGCACTTGAAAATTATATTGAAACTTCCGATGTCGAAAAATTCAACGGAAAGTTTAGATACAGTAAAGTGGTTGGCGTTATTGATGATGCCGATAAGGCAATTAATTCCAACCACACTAGCGTTATAATGAGAAAGGATTTTTATCCATCCATCAATTCTACCTTCTTCTACGAAATCTGTTTCCAGAATGAATTTTTTGTAGATTGTGATAGTCCCTCAGTAGAATCATCTGGGTTTGTAGTAAGCGAATACCCCAATTTTACTGTGTATTTGGAAGATAGGGGTGGCAAAATTGTCCTATATAGATTAGACTCTTTATCTGGAGATAAAATCGTTTTAAACGATTATGTCGGTGATATTGATTATACTAAAGGCGAGATCATGCTGTATAATTTAACTATCATTAAAGGTAGTTATTTTGATAACAGGATCGAAATTCGTGTAAAACCAGCATCAAATGATATTAACGCTTTGAGAAACGTATATCTTGACGTTGATATCCCAAACAGTAAATTTATCGCATATCAAGAGTAATCTAGATGGCTCCAAAAACTAGAAAAATTTCAACCCTGATTGAGCAACAGCTACCAGGGTTTATATCTTCAGAATACGTAAATTTTTCTAAGTTAGTAGAAAAATACTACGAACAATTGGAGTTGGTTGGTCAGCCTGTTGATATTATTAGTAATATCACGAAATATCGTGATGTGGATTTTTACGAAGAAAATCTTTTAAAGCAAAGCACTAAACTAGCGAGTAGTGTATCTGATAGTGCTACTACTATTGTTGTAGACGATGCTACATCATTTCCCAAAGAGAATGGTTATATTCGTATTGATAATGAAATTTGTTTCTACAAGACTAGAACAGATACAGAATTTTTAGAAGTTTCTCGTGGAGTTAGTGGAAACACCACATTAGGAGATTTGTATTCAGAAACAACTTTTGTTTCTACTCAATCTGCTTCTCATGATGCTAGTGCTGTTGTTTACAACATTAGCAATCTTTTCTTATACGCTTTTATTAAAAATTTCGAAGCACAGTATCTTGGTGCTTTCCCTGAAAAATATTTAAAGGGTCAGGTTGATAAAAGAACTTTAATCAAAAATATCAGTAAATTTTATAAGGCAAAAGGTACTGATAAGTCAATTAAATTTATTTTCAATTCGATTGTATCTAGAGATCCTCAGGATATTCCAGAAATATACAATCCTAAAGACTCTACGCTGAAGGCATCGACTTCTGATTGGGTATCTACATATTCATTAAAAGTAAAAGTTCTTTCTGGCAATCCATTAGACTTAATTGGGCAGCGTTTAACACAAGAACTTGACGAAACTAAGCCAGAAATGCTGTATGCTTCGGCTGTAGTCGATAATGTAGCATTCAAAGGTTCTACAGAAGAAGGTGATATTTACGAAATTATTTTAGACCCATCAACAGTTAATGGCGTTTTTGAGATTGCTTCGAAAACTACGTTAAGAAAAGCAATCAATACAAACTTATCTCCAGGACAAAAAATTAATGTTGGTTCAACATTAGGATGGAAAAATGTAGGTAAAATTTTAATTGGTTCTGAAGTCATTAAATATAATGCAAAAAATGCCACACAATTTGTAATTGATCAAAGAGCAAACCCCCCATCAGCTCATCCAGCTGGCAGTGATGTTTATTCGGCATCAACTGTAGTAGGTAATAACGTCAAATTACTTACATTAGGTGTTCTTTATAATTTAAATACTAAAGTTTTAGCACCATACTCAGAAGAAAAAGATATTGTTCAAATTTCTGATGCTGGTTTTGAAACTCGTGATCCTATTATTTTTAATAGAGCTACAAACAACACTAGATGGTTAATCAACGAAAATAATACTACACCAAGTATTCAATCGAATTTAACATTACAAAACGCTGTAGCCGAAGAGCTTGCTAACGTAGCAGCTATTTACGAAGACGATCAATACTATTATATCTGTTCATCTGGTTATCCTTCACATGATATTTTATCAAGCGATGTTGATGTTAATCTAGTTGGCAAAGATTTACTAAGATTGATTAGAAAAAGACCAACTACAACGACGGAAATTTACCAAACTGGAACTAGAGATGTAGGTATCTTTGTCGATGGCACATTAGTTTTAAACCACAGAGATTCTGAATTTGTTAATTTTGGAAAGCTAACAAAATTATCTTTATTAAAATCTGGCACAGGATACAAAACTCCTCCATTTGTTTTAATCAATAATCAACCTGGAAAGGCAGTAGCAAAACTATCGGGGGAAGTTGTAGAGTCTATCAATATTAATACTACAGAATCCTTTACTTCAATACCAAAAGTTGTGATAACTGCTGGAAGAGGAGCTAAATTAGAGGCTATTGTTACTAGTGGTAAAATTACTAGTTTAGTAATTAGAAATCCAGGAGAGTATTATTCTTCTCCTCCTATTATTAGAATTAGTGATTTAGCTGGAAGAGGAAAGTTTGCTGACTATAAAGCCATAGTTTCTCCAAAAGGTCAAATTACTGGGTTTGAGAAAATTGACGAAGGCAAATTTTATACTCAAGAAAATGTTGTAGTTGAAGTAATCGAAGATGCTAGAGGCAGTGAAGCAGAAGCAACTGCTGAAATTGAAAAGTGGTATTTTGATAGATTAAAGAAAAATGAAACAAAAGTAGATGATAGCTATGGATATGTTTTTGAAACATTTGATAGTTTAAGTAGATTAAACAAGGATTACCTATATGGAAGAATTGCTAACCCTACCAGACTAAGAACTTTATTAAATGACAATTTAAGTTCTACTTTTGAAGAGCCTGTAACAAAAACACACTCGCCTATTATTGGTTTTGCTTATGATGGCGTTCCAATCTATGGACCATTCGGGTATTCTGACCCAGTAGATCCTTCATCTGCTATTACTAGATTATCTTCGGGGTATCAATTAAAATCTTCTCGCTTTGAAGGTCCACCAACTACGGTATATCCTCTTGGTACATTTGTACAAGATTACGAATGGAAGCCTTCAGTAAATACTGGTAAAACCGAACTAGATGAAAACAATGGAAGATTTTGTGTAACTCCAGATTACCCAAATGGCGTATATGCTTATTTCTTAACTATAGATTCCAACAATATTCCTGTTTTCCCATATATTCTTGGCAAAAATTACTATTCATTACCAGTTGATTCTAATTATAATTCTAGTATCTCTCAAAATGATATTCCAGTCAGTGCTAGAAGACTCAAAACATCAAAATTAGAACAAAATGGTAGTAGCGTTATAGCTTATATTGATAGTGTTACTACTGGTGGTATTTCTTCTGGAACAGTAGAAGAGTCTTACAATAATTTCAAAGTTGGCTCTGTCGTCAGAATTAATAACTCCAACACTGGAGGCTCTAAGGCATCTGCTTCGGTTTCTTCTGTCGTAGGCAAAAATGTTGTTTCTTTAGAATCAAAAGAAATAAAAGCTACTGAAATAAAAACTTTACAGACAGCATATTATTTTGAAGGAGATACTATTAGTCAGCCTTCAACTGGAGCGGTCGGTACTTTAATTGGTGATGTGATAAATTCAAATCAATTAGTTCTTCGTAATGTCATTGGTACATTTGAACCAAATAAACTAATTGAATCTACTATTAATGTTATTAACTTAGTCTTAAATCAAAATTCATCTTTTACTGCTGGGAGTGTTATTGCTCTCACTGATGGTATTAATGATCCTATTTCTACAGGTCTAGTATTAGAAACCACAAATAATCAAAATAGTTTAAAATTAAAAGTCCTTACAGGTAACTTTATTGTCAACGAAGATTTATTTTTAAAGAGTAATGATTTAAACGATACCGTAGGATCCAAAATTATTACAATCTCTTCATTAAGTTTGGGCATTTCTCCTACTTCTATCAACCAAAATATCGCTATTATTGAAACTTCAGATTCTCACGGACTAACAGTTGGCGACAAAGTTATTATAGATGTTAACCCAGATGATACTTTAACTGAAACTGAATATTATGTAAGAAAAAGATATTATCAAAAAATTACCCTAAAAGCACCTAGAGTAACGAAAAAGATTAATGATCTTGGTTTGGGTCGTTTTGACTTGTTGAATAGTGGTGTTGATTATACAGTAGGCACATATAATAATGTTGAACTCATTTTCCAAGATAGTACTACTGCTAGAAATAACATCGGATTGCCTGGAGATTCTGGTAATGCTAGAGCAACTATTGTAGTTTCTGGCGTTAGTGGATCAAATTATGGTGGTGTGGTTCAAATTTTTATCACAAGCAAAGGCAATGGATACAGAAAAGGAGATATCTTAACTGTATCTGATCTTGATTTAGATAGACTACAATCTAGCATCTCTAACCAAAGACTTACTTTATTAGTAGACCATGTTGGTTTTGCTGGGCAAAATACTGGTCTAAAATTAAATTCTATTGTAGGTATTGCTGTAAATGATCTTTTATCTATCGGAGACGAAATTGTTAAAGTAACTTCAGTTGATGAAGTTACAAAAACTGTTTCTGTACTACGTGGTCAAAACGGAACAAGGATTGTAGATCATTACAATGGAAAAGAAATATCCAGCGTCAACTCTAGATATAGATTTACAGAAGGTCAACGTATTAAGGGGACTGGAGTAAATGATCCTTACGTATATTCTTATGACGAAAAAACACAAGAATTGGTGTTAATTTTTGATTATTCTTCGTCAGCACCAAATCAGTTAGTAAGAAGCAACACATTCTATGACGCTAGCAGCCCTCAAAAATTAGTTACTATTTCTTCTACTGATACAGCAGAATACAGATTAGAGTTTTCAAAAGATAATATTGATTTTAAAGCTAACCCTGTTGTCCAAATTCAGAAGTATTACAAGTATAAGTTTGATGTAAGCCACTTTTCTATGCTTGATACTTACTTGGATTTTTCAAGTAGTTTAAATTATAACGTATTCACCGAAGAAAAATTTGTAAGCAGCGTTCCTCCTGGCAATCCTGGTTCGTATTTGACTATCAAGCTTGGGTTTGGTCCTAATATTTCCACAAACAGTTTTGAACAGAAGAAACCTGTAAACTTCACAAATTATTTTTATTTTATTAAAGTATCTGATGTAAACACCCAAAATTCTTATCTACAAGTTGTGGATGATCCTTTAACAGGAGAAAAGAATGTAATATATTCAACTGACACTAGATTTGTTTATAATTTAGCTAAAGTTCCTGAATATGATGGAACAGGACAAATTAATTATACAACATCGTCTAAATTTGCTATTGGCAAAATAAACAGCGTTGTTGTAGAAAATTTTGGTGAAAATTACAAGCGTGTTCCTACTGTATATGGTGTTGATGTAGCTCAAGAATATGAAGCGACAATTTCTGTTACTTACGATTCTATAGAAAAGAAAATAAAATCTATTACCGTTATTGACGGAGGAAAAAATTATTCAAAGCCTAAAGCAATAGTTGTTGATGGTGATGGCTCCGAAGTTGAATTTGAAGTTTTAGTTAATAATGGTTCTATTAGTAGAGTTACTGTAATTAATGAAGGCAAAAATTATACGTATCTTCCTACAGTAAAAATTATAGAAACTGATGTAAAATTATATTTTACAAGTAATGATATTGGTATTCCTCAAACAGTTAATATTATAGAAAATGGATATGCTTTCCATAGTGACAAAACTTTATATTCTGAGTTTAAATCTCCAACAGTTTTATTATTAGAAGATATTCCAGATAATGCTTTTGCTATTGGAGAAAAGATTGTTCAATATGATAATGGGGTAATTATTTCATCTGGTGTTGTTTCTTCTAATGGTTATCGTCAAGGAAGCAACATTCTTAGAATTGAGAAAATTCAAGGTGTAATCGATGAAAATTTACCCATCAAAGGATTAGTTAAAAGCAAGACAGCTAAGATAAAAGCAATTTTGTCTACTGTTTTTGCTCCCGACATTAAAGGTTATTTTGACAATCAGGGAAGATTTTCTTCTGATCGAGGAAAAATTAGCGTAGCTTCCCAAAAAATCACTGACTCTTATTTTTATCAAGATTATTCTTATGTAATTAAATCAAAAACTCCAATTTCTATTTGGAGAGATTTAATTAAAGAAACTGTACACCCTGCTGGCTTTAAATTATTTGGGGAAGTTTTAGTTGAAACTGATGGCGATATTTCTATGCCATCTCAAATTGAACAAAACAAAACTGAAACAATTACATTTATTGATCTGGGAGCAAAGGACATTTCTGTTGTTGGTACTAAGAGATACTTAACAGAAACTGTAGTTAACTTGAATTCTTTTGCTGTCGAAAGAGGTCTTGGATCTATTTCTGTAGATACCTTTGATAACTCAGAAACTATCGCTGGAGAATTTGTTTTATCAACACCATTTAATGGAAGACTAGACTCTTATAACGGTCAGCCAATAGGTGATACGGTATTTACTTTAATTGATAAAAAATCAGGTCTTCCTCTCGCTCCATACAATGAACAGCAATTAATTATCACAATTGATGGTGTATTACAAGAGCCAGGAAAAGCATATACTGTTAATGGAACTCAAATAACATTCTCATCTCCTCCATTTGGAGAGAATGTAACAGAAGGACAATATGTTACTGGTCAAAAGTTTTATGGAAAATATTTCAGATTTAAGGCAAATGATCTAAATTCACAGTATTTGAAAAAATTATCAACATTAGAATCTGAATTTGATGGAATTAATACAACGTTTGATTTATACTATGACAATGGAGATATAGTAAAAACTAGTGTAAATGAAAATTTAATTATTACTTTAAATTCTGTAGTACAAAAAGCAAAGACTTTTGTTGATGTTGATAACTATATTCCAGAAAAAAATTCGTATTATATTTTACGATCAGACGATATAAATGTAACTGACAAAATTGTATTTTCTGATCCCCCAATTAAGCATGATGATATTGTAGAAGGTTCTGAACCAGAATTAGCTGGGTACGAGAAATCTTTTGGCTTTAGTGTGGGTTCTTATTTAAGATTAAAAATTAATACCGATTTAATACCATTTAGAAGAACTGGTCCTTTCTTGATTATTGATGAAGTAGAAGAGCGAGTAAAGAAAGTCGAAGATCCTAATTATGCTATTGTTTTTGTTGATGGAGTTCTACAAGTACAAGGAGAATCATATAAAATAAGTGGTCCTACAATAACTTTCACAAAACCATTAAATTATTTTATTTCTGAGAGTGGAGAAATTACTTATCCAGATGTAAATATAATTCTTTTATATGGTAGAGATATTGCTCAAACATTAACAGCATATGATTTCGAAAGAGATACTTTCTACAATAAATTAACTTTAACTATAACAGGAGCTAATAGCTATACAAACTTCTCAAATTGGATAGGACCTATTGGCTCAAATGAAATATGGGTACATCAAAATAATGTATGTTTAGGTAAGTTAAGAGCATTTAGAAAGATTACATCAAATCAATGGTCACTAACATTATCTTCACAAAACGTAGTATATAACTCTAGCTTACCATTAAAATTCTCTTTAACTTCTACATTTAATAACACATCAGATTTTACTTTAGGAGGAACTTATCAAGTAACCACCTCATATGAAGAAAATGCAGATGGAAACAGAGTTTTATCTAGAGGAAGTAGCAGATATTTGTATGGCTCCGAATTAGCTGATAAAGCTTGGTATGAACAAACTCGTTCTTATGCCAATTTACATCCAGGTGATTTAATTAAAATTGATGGTGAAAATGAATATAGAGAAATTTCTTATATTCCTGCCAAAGCAAAAACAAAGGATTACAGAAGAAATTCTTATGTAAGTAACAGTGTTTATAGCAAAATTCTTTCTTCAAATTATAATGATATTGTACGTGGAGAAGGATTAGCTGTTGTTGCTAACATTTCTAATGGAAAAGTAGTTTCGTTAGATTGGAATAGAAGAGAACTGGAATTATACTTCGAAAATAATTTATTATTACAGCCAACAGCCTATCAATATTACACACCACCAATTTTACAATTTATTCCTACTGACACTACTGGTGGTGGAGCAAAAGCAGAAGTCATTGTCTATGATGGTCAAGTAATTGATATTGTTTTACTTGACGGTGGCTCTGGTTATCAAGAACCACCTACTGTTGTTGTAGCCAGAGGGTACGACATCATCAAAGAGCCAAATAGAAAAATTGACTCTTTCACCAGATTAAATTTAGATATCGAAATCACTGGCTTTACTATGGCTTATTCAAGCATAGTAAATATAGAAACTGCCAGAATTGAAGGAACTGAAATAGAAATTATTTCTCTTGGTGGTCCTCTCGAAACAACATATTACAGAGATGTAACTTCTATTATTCAAACTATTAATAATGTTGGATCAAACCACAAAGCATATGTTACTGAGCTTTATATATCTGGTGGACTGGTTAGACCAGTTCAGTTTAGTAGTATAGTTTCTGTAAATAGAGAAATTACAAATATTATTGACGTTCCATTTAATGTAGTTTCTAATTCAACAATATCATCTACTGACAGAGAAATTACTAGAAAAATTACTAAAGTAGTCAATAATTCTATAGTTGAAACTGCTCCAAATTCTATTAATGATATTGGTGCTTTCTTAGATCTACCATTATCAGAAACTGATACTATTGTTTACATTCCAGATACAAGAAGATTCCCTGATGTAAGTAGATTACTTATTGGTAAAGAAATTGTATTATACAATGGCAAATTACCTGATAGATTCTTAAATGTTATTAGAGGAGCTTCTGGAACAACAGCTACGACACACGAAGCTGGCGATTATTTACGTCATCTACCAGAGCTTGTAAGTATAGTTCCTGTAGGTCCATCTACATCTATTATTACTGAAATAACAGTAACTGAGATTCATTCTACTGATACGTCTATTGTTAAAATAACGTCTACTACAGCAAATGATGTCCCATCTGCTGCCGCCAATGAATTAACTCAGATTGAGCTAACTGCCCAGCAACAAATTGATTTAGATAATAGTGATGTTAGTGTTTCTGAACAAATCACTATCATACCACCAACAACGTATGTAACAGCAATAACATCATACACAAGTTCTTTTGTATCAACTGTATCTGCTTCTGTTTCTGCTCTAGCTATTACATCAATCGTCAATACAATACAGTCAGTAGAAAACGAAATTTCTAATATAGTTACTGTTAATGTAGATAATTCTGATACCATTATTTCATCTCAAACAACTGTATCAGTTCATAGTTCGATTGAAAGAGTAACATCAGCAATAATTACTGTATCTCACACCAGCACAGTAACAACTAATACAGTACAAGTTGATATTTTATCTACAGTTAATAGAATTTCTACTTTAGTAGTCAAAAACTTTGATGCTGCTGTAGTTACATTATTATCAATATCAAATAGAATAGAATCTGTAGTTGATGAGCTTACTTTAAATACTTCAATTTTAGATAACGTCAGATTAAACAATCTTTCGTCACAAGTATTAACTGTAGTCGCTGGTTTAGGAGAAATTATCACTTCTTCATCATCTGTAACCAGTAAATTAGCAAAAAATGCTGATATAAAAATATTCTATAATACTGGTTCCTTAGATTATTTTGAAGAAACTGCTGTACTAGTAAACCCAATACAAACAAGAACTGGGGAAGTTATTTTAGATTCTCCTATAAATGAAATTTATCAAAGATCTGGTGCTATTGCAATTGTAGAAAATAGAGCTGTATTTAAAGAAGATTTCTATGATTCATATAATTTAGGTAATGCTGGTCCCACATTAAAGTCTTTTGAAAATAATATATTCATTAATACTGGCTCATTTGGTGTTACTGGATCAATTGAAACTTTATCTAGAGCATATCCATCACTAACAATCAAAGACTTTGAAGAAAGACCTAATTCTTCTATTACTTTGGGAGGAGCTGTCTTTAATTTAGCTATTCCATCTATTAATTCCATAGGAGCTTTTGTCACTTTCAGTATGTCGGAAAGTCAGACTACAATTTTTGTACAGTCAACTGCTTCATTCCCAACAAGTGGAAAACTCTTAATTGGTAATGAAGTTGTTAGTTACACCAACAAAACATCAACATCATTTACTGGCGTTACTAGAGGTGTAGATAACACTATTTCCGCATCTCATTCAGCGGGAGATTATTTAAGAACCTTCGATTAAATTTTATAAATATAAATAAGATAGATAAATCGTTTTCAATAGAGAGACTAACTAAATGGCTGCTATCATTTCAGATAAATTTAGAATTTTTAATGCTGAACAATTCTTAGAATCTCTTTCGGAAGGTCCATCTGATACTAGCGAAGAGCGTACTAGAATGTATTTCTTCGTAGGACGCCCTCAGAGATGGGATTCTTACTTAGAAATTTACAGCGAAAACTCAACCGATTTTGTTGCTGGGCAGGAAGTATACGTAGGTTCTACATACGCCGCTGCTACATTTAAAGCAAAAATTCGTGAGGTTCACGAAAACAGCTTAGTGCTTTTTGATGTTCTTCCAAGTGTATCATCTTCACCTAGCGTTGGTTCACTTTTAAAAGGCTGGAACGGAACTGCTAATACTGGAGCACAAGCTTTAACTGGTGTTTACAGATATGCTACGGAAGACGTTCCCCCAGTTCCACTAGACAACCAAGCAGAAAAGTATGATATCTATGATGATATCATTGCTGCTAAAAGAGTTACATCTTCTTATGCTAGAACAGTAGTTAGAAGATATAACTGGGATTTGACAGCAAATCCAAAGTTTGACATGTGGAAGCCAGACTACTCTGCTACTCCTGGTGGCGGTGGTCAAATTGGCAAATCATCTGCTACTGGTGCTACTTCAATTGCTGATGCTAAGTTTTATGTTGTCAACTCTAATTATGAAGTATTTAAGTGTATTTACAACGGTCAAACTCCAGCTAATCCAACTGGCGTAAACGCTACTTATGAGCCAAAGACCACTCCTGGCGCTGGTCAAGGATCTTATTCAGGCGGCATTTATGCTGAGCCATCCAATACTTATATTTGGAAGTATCTATTCACCATCCCAACTGATGATGTATTAAGATTCCTTTCAACCGATTTCATGCCAATCGTTGAAGAAACTAATCCTACTCGTGTTGCTACCGAGGGTGCTGCTGTTGATGGTGCTGTTCACGTAGCTTTAATCGAAGCTGTTGGCGCTAACTTACCAAACGGAACACATTATGCTCCTATCGTAGGAGATGGCACTGGTGGCAAAGCAGAAATTGTTGTTTCAGGTGGAGCTATTTCTTCAGTAACAGTAACTGCTCCTGGTAGTGGTTATAGCTATGCTTCAATTGGCTTAGTGACTGGTACTGGTTCTGGAGCTACTGCTTATGGTCTATTCAGTGATAGTGCCCTAACTGCTTCGGTTACTGTTGCCTCTAACGCCACAGGAGCAATTGAGCCCATCATTTCACCTCAAGGTGGACATGGTTCAAACATGGAAGAGGAGCTAAATGGTAAGCGTGTAATGCTCAACATTCGCTTAACTTATTCTGAGGGTTCTGGTGATTTCCCTGTAGATAACGATTTCCGTAGAATTGGCATTTTAAGAAATCCTGTTCTTAATGGAACTACAGATTTTGCTACTCTCGATACCTTAAGTGGCGTATATGCTGTTAAAATTACTGGAGCTACAGCAGGTTTTGTTCCAGACGAAACTATTTCACAAACAGTAACTGGTGGTACTGCTTATGGTACTGTCGTTTCATGGACGTTAGATTCTGGAAGCACAACTTCTGGCGTTCTTAAGTATATCCAAACTCCAACTTCACACAAAGATAACGGAGTTGTTCGTGCCTTCCAGTCTAATGCTGCTAACGCTATTACTGGCGAAATTTCATTAGCTTCTGGCGCCGTTGATACTACATTTGCCGATGGCACTGTTCTACTTGGTTCTACTTTCACTGATGGTATTGCCACTCCAGAAATCAAAAATAACTCTGGAGAAGTAATATACATAGAGAATAGAAGACTAATCACCAGAGCCCCTGATCAAATTGAAGACATCAAATTGGTTATTGAGTTCTGATTTTTAGGTTAGTAAGAAATTCTCTAAAACTTATTTACAATGCCACAGAAGACAAATCTCAATGTATCTCCATATTATGACGATTTTGATCCAAGAAAGAATTTCTACAAAGTTCTTTTTAGACCAGGATATTCTGTCCAGACGAGGGAGTTAACCTCCCTCCAGTCTATTCTTCAAAGCCAAATTGAAAGCTACGGCAAATTTCAATTTAAGCAAGGAGATTTAGTTGTTCCTGGCGAAGTTGGGTTAAACAATAGACTTGACTATGTTAAGTTGTCTTCTGTTTCTGAAGTAGCAGTAAATATTGATGGAAACGTAGTTTTCCAAAAATATGATATTAAAAAGTTAGTCGGGCAGCAAGTACAGGGCATTACCTCAGGGGTTATTGCCAATGTACTTGCTGCTGAGTATGGATCCGAAACTGAATCTGATACTTTATTTTTAAATTACACAACTAGCGGTAACTCTGGGGATGAAACAACATTTCGTCAAGGAGAAACTCTAGAAATTATTAATGGAGTAAACACTCCACTATTAGTGGTCGGCACTGATGGAAGTGCCTTACCAACAAGTATTAAAATTACAAATCCAGATACTAATCAATCTTCTTTCATAGAAAGTCCCGCTATGGGATTTGCTTCTGCTGTTAAAGTGGAAGAAGGTATTTATTTTGTAAATGGATATTTTGTCAGAAATGATGAGCAATTAATTGTTATTGACAAGTATTACGATAAGCCATCTGCTATTGTTGGATTTAACGTAGAAGAAAACATTATTGCTCCTGAGCAAGATGCCTCACTGTATGATAATTCTAGAGGGTTTTCTAATTACACAGCTCCTGGAGCACATAGATTAAATATTGAGTTAAAGCTACAAGTATATTCATACAATGCTCAAACTGATAAAAATTTCATTCAACTTTTATCAATTAAAGAAGGCGTAGTACAAAAACAGATCAAGCAAGCAGATTATACTTTAATTGAAAATACTTTAGCAAGAAGAACCTACGACGAATCGGGTGATTATGTTGTAGATAATTTCCCACTAGAAGTTAGAGAATATTATCAAAAAGATAATAACCTAGGTGTATTTTCTAAAGATGCTAGTGGATTAGTTAATGGTATTTCGGAATCGGAAGCTTCAAACAAATTGCTAGCCAACGTAGGTCCTGGCAAAGCTTATGTTAGAGGTTATGAAATTGTTAACAATGAAACCAAATATCTCGAAGTAAATAAAGCTAGAGATACTATTACTAGAGATAATATTACTTTAAAAACAAAAGGATTAGCCGAGTTTAAAGTAACTAATGTATATGGTACTATCCCATTAAATGATGATGGAGCAGATGCTACTTCATATCCAACAGTATTTTTAAATTCTGTATTTAATGATGGTACTATTGGTCAAAATAATTTAGAAGCTTCTTCAGATCAAAAGCAAACAATTAATAGAAGAAGCGAAGGATTTGAAATTGGTTATGGTATTAAAACTATTTACATTTCCGTAACAAGTTTATCAAATCCAATTCAAACAATCAATAACGATAACTTCGAAACTGTATTAGCAGATCTTTGGTTTATTAAAACAAGAATTGGAACCACTCCATCTACTATTGATAGTGTAAAGCCAATTGCTTTCTCGAAAGTAAATCGCCCAGGCATCACTACTGACATTCCTTTATTGGAATTAACTGTTTATGGCAGAAAAGATTTACTTTCTTTATTCTTGAAAGAATACGATGAACAAAGTGCTTCTAAATTAAGGGATGTATTTTTGTCAAATTCCGATGCTTTTGCTAACCAAAATAAATTTGGTACTATTGTAGATTACAGTGAAATCATTACTCCTGTAATTGGTCTATCAAAACCAAAGAATTTTAGTCTTGTCGAAAAAGGAGCAGGATTTAATTCTGATACAGATATTGTTATTTCCAAAGGCAAATTAAATGATGGCACTCCATCATATAATACAACTTTCAATTTTAACTATTTCAATCCTGTATTTTTTACCCGCTTATTGCTTGATAGCACCAACCCAGAAAGCAATGTAAGCAGCCAATCGTTCACTCCAGGCAAGTACATTAGAGGTCTACAAAGCGGCGCTTACGGGGTCGTAGAGGGATCTCTCACGGAGTTTTATTCGTATGGTAATACTCTCTTCGTAAAAACCCTTTCAGGAACCTTCTTACCAGGCGAAAGTATTTCGGACGAAAACGGAAACATTTTACGAATTGCTAAAGATAACACAATCTCTCACTTTATTGTTACTAAGAGAGGATCTGGATTTACAAATCCAACTGTGTCAATTGATGGTGTAGCTTACGATAATTCTAAAATTAAAGTTTTTGCTGAAGGAAGTTCTGTTTACAGAATTGATGTTTTAGACAGAGATGCTGTTTCAACGGAATATTCAACGCCACCAATCGTAGTTGTTAATTCTGTAGAACCTACGGTATCAGCTTGTGTAGTAGAACCAATTCTATTCAGAAATTCTGTTTATACTTTTACTCCACAAAATGTTAAATCTTTCTATGCTGAATATGGTTCAGCAAAGAATAATAAATTTAGTGCTGATGTAGAAGTAAATAAAACTAGTTACACAGAAACAACCCCAGTAACTGATTTTAGCTTTACTGGTTTTGCTGGTGACAAGTATATCGAGTGTAATGGTTTTGGCGGCGATGCCTCAAAACTATTAGTACAGGGTGACATTGTTCTTTTCTCAGATGATACTGGAAGAACGAACAAAATGATTGTTCAATATGCTACTAGACCAGAAGGATCTAAAAAGTCAAGAATTTATTTAGATTATGCTTTACCAGACACAGCGACTAATGTTTCTGTAGTTAGATTAAGACCAACTGTTTCTAATTTGAACACTAGTCTTATTTTCCCAACAGGAAGTAATCAAGTAAATTCTCTCATTAAAGATACTGCTGACAGCAAATTTAAATATTATGTTAGAAGAGATTTTATTACCAGTGGTTCTTCGAGTGGTGGCACTATCACTTTTGCTGCTCAATTACCTTTTGGTACTCAAAGATTTACAAGTTACACAGAAGAAAATTTCCTGATCACTGTTATCGATAGAGGAAGTTCAACTTTAGTGTCGAATGGTGATATTCTTTATATTGATCCTAGTTATGTAAACGTAGAAACTTCTTCTGACACCACAAGTGGATTAACAGCAGGTAGTGTTACTATCACATTACCAAATAATTTCTTTGGTGATCTCACTTCCAATTTCCCTAAATTAAAGCTTTCTGCTACTATTGAAGTCACAAAAGCAAAGCCAAGATTAAAAACTTCAATTAAAAATAAAAGAGTTGTAGTTGTTTCTAGCGGCGATAGAATTATTCCTATTAGGGGCCAAGATTATGACACAGAAGAAGTAGAAATTTTCTCATATTCTGATGTATACAAATTAAGATATGTTTATGAAGGTTCAACCACAAATCCTCCTAAAGTAGATACAAACGGCAATCTCATCTCAGGTACTGATGTAACCAATAGATTTACATTTGATGATGGGCAAAGAGACACTCACTATGATGTTTCAAGAATAATTCTCAAGCCAGGATTCGAAGCACCAGTAGGTCAGTTAGTTATTGGCTTTGATTATTTCGAGCATTCTCAAGGAGATTTCTGTACCGTAGATTCTTATCTTCACGAAGCTGGCGTCGGTCAAGAAGAAATACCATCATTTAATTCTTCAGTTTATGGTATTGTTTCTTTAAAAAATGTTGTTGACTTTAGACCAAAAGCTGATAGTAACACAATCATTTCTGGTTTCCAAGATAAGACACTCTTATCTCAGGCTGATTACATAAAATTTGCTGGTCCTGGTGGTATAATTTCTGGTTCTCCTGCCTCGGATTCTAATTTAGAATACACGTTATCATTCAGCGAAACACAATATCTAGACAGAATTGATGGAGTTTTCTTAGATAAGAATGGGGAGTTTATCGTCAAAGAAGGAAATTCTTCACTTAATCCAAGCAAGCCAGAAATCGTTGACGACTCCATTCCACTATACTATTTGTATATCCCTGCTTTCACTGTCACAAGCAAAGATGTAAGAATTATTCCTGTTGACAACAAGCGTTATACAATGAGGGATATTGGAAAGCTAGAAAAAAGAATTGAAAGACTAGAATATTATACTTTATTAAGTGTATTAGAGCAGCAAGCTCTAAATATGCAAATTAAAGATGAAATTGGTTTAGATAGATTCAAGAGTGGTTTTGTGGTAGATAACTTTGAAACTCATCGTATTGGCAATCTACCTTCAGTTGATTACAAATGTTCTATTGATACTCAGCAATCTGTATTAAGACCACAAGTAAAAGAAGATAATTTCACCCTTAAAGAAGTTTATTCCAGAGAGGATGAAAGACAGAATGCTGGTTATCAAAAATCAAGTGATGTAGTAACACTACCTTTCACTGATGTAAAACTCCTCGGCAATAGTTTTGCTACTAAAACTATTAACCCAAATCCATTTGTTGTTCTCCAATATGTAGGAGACGCCAATATTAGTCCATCAGTAGATCAATGGTATAACACAAACATCGTTCCTTTAGTTACTGATACTAATACAAATCTATTCACTATTTTTATCTCGAAAGAAAATATCAAAGATTCTTTCTCAAGTTTCTACAATTCATTTATTATTAATTGGATTGGTTTCAACAGAAACTTCTACAATATTACTTCATTGTCAAATGTAAATTCTCAACAGGCTTTCTCGAACGTAGAAATTGCTTCGGTTGCTAGTTCTTCAAACATCAGCCCATTCAATAATGAAACTGCTAAAGGAGTATCTACAAAAACAGTAAACAATAATTCAGTTGTTTCTTCGATTCAATTTTTTGCTAGAAGTATTCCAGTTAAATTTAACTTATCTCGTTTGAAGCCACAAACTCAAATTTATGTTTTCATGGAGGGCATTGATGTTAATCGTTGGGCAATTCCCGATATTAGATATACTGGAATTGCTGGCAATTCTCCATCTTCTTTCAATGCTCCTATCATTACTGATGAAAATGGAAATGCTAGCGGAATTATTTTAATTCCTGCTGGCAAGCCACCCAGAGAAAATACTTCTTGGACTGGTAATGTACAGACCGTAATTTATGATGATACTGCTGCTGATGTATATGTTACTTCGGGAGTAAAAACTATTAGATTTACTTCAAGCTCTACTGATGAAGCTAAGGACAAAGTAGATACTTACACAGAAACTAAGTTCTATTCTTCTGGCACACTTCCAGAAAATCCTTCCAGTATTATTTCTACAGTACCTGCTTATTTTAAAGCTAATGAAGGTATTCAACTAGTAGATCAATCAACAAGCAGTAAAGAAAAGCCAAGTCCTTTAACACAAACATTTAATGTAGAAAATTTTGACGGCGGATTATTTGCTACTGGCGTTGATTTATATTTCAGTTCAAAGAGCAAAAATATTCCAGTCAGAATTTATTTGACTAACATTGATGTCGGCAAGCCAGGAAAGTATATTGTTCCAGGAACAGAAACTACTTTACTTCCAAATACATATTTAAAAGTTTTTGCTAGCGGAAATCTATCAATAGTAGTTGGCGAAAAAGTAAGAGGTAAAAGTTCTGGAGCAGAAGGTCCTATTCTAAAAGTATTAGATAAAAATAATATTGAAGTATTACCTTCAACAACTGGAGAAATTTCTCTTAATAATGAACAAGTATATACTTTAGTACTAGATAATCATAACGGAATTGCTTTCCAGCAAAATGAACTTATCGAAGTTCCATCGGTAACTCTATTCAATAATAAAACTGCTCAAAATTTAACTCTACGAATTGCCAAAGATTCTGGTAAAGTTGTTGATTTGAAGATTAAGAGTGTTGGCACAAATTATCAAAGTGCTATCTTAACTATTGAAAGCCCTCAACTTCCAGGTGGCAGTACTGCCACAGGAACAGTAGATGTTTCTAATGGAAAAATTTATAACACTGAAATTTCTATCGGTGGAAGTGGATATACTGAACCCCCATCAGTTGTCATTCGTGGCACAGGAAATGGTTTTAGTGGTGCTGTAATTGAATCAGTTATTGAAATTGACACTCCAGCTGTAAGAATGGGTGTAGCCATTGACGCTGCTGGTGTAACACCTTCAACCACGCCAACAAGATTTAATTTTAGACATCCAGTTTATCTACAAAATGATACAGAATATACGTTGGCGATCGAAACTGATTCAACTGACTATACTCTTTGGGCTTCTAGATTGACAGAAACTGACGTATCCACTGGTGTGTCAGTTACTACTCAACCTCTCCTAGGTTCTGTATACAAATCACAAAATACAGATAACTGGACTCAAGATCTTTTTGAAGATATTAAATTTACACTTTATAGAGCAGAATTTGATATCAGCAGAACTGCTGAATTGTTATTGACAAATGATAATCTTGGCTACGAAAAATTAGAATTAGATCCAATTGAAACCTACGCTTTAGCCAATACCAATGCTACTTCACCACTATTTAAAAATAATAATTCTATTATTAAAGTAAAGCATAGAGACAATGGTTTTGAAGATTCTGGGAAATCTTACGTGTTCTTCAAATCATTAAAAGATGTAGGTGGATTTAAAGGAAGTTCACTAAATTCTACGCTATTCAAAATTTCTAACTCTGGTGTAGATTATTACAACATTGTAGGACCTACTAGAGCTAGTGCCAATTCACTTGGTGGTGGTAATTCTGGACTCGTATCATACAACAGAAAATTTGAAAAATTATATGCTCACATCAATTATATTCAAGCTCCAAATACAAAAATTGAAACTTTCGTAAAAACAACCAATATTATCCCCGTTGATTCAAATACACAAAATTATAGATCATATACACAAACAGATTTCGAAAAAACTTTTATTAATGAAGAGCAATTCTTCACAAATCAAAAAGTAATTGCTTCAAGAATTAATGAAATTTTAAACTCTGTCGATAGATCGCTTACTTATAAAGTACAGCTTTCTTCTAGTGTTTCTTACTTATCTCCAGTGATTGATCTTCGTGTCGCTTCTGTTAAAACATCCACAAATAGAATTGAAGATGCCAATGGCAAAGAAGATAGATTTGGTAAGAGATATCAAATTCTAACTTTCTTACCTGTATATCAATTCTTAGTTAACGGTACAAATGAAAATATTGAGATCAATCAAACTGTAGAAGGATTGACTTCTGGGGCAAAAGGAAAAATTGTTAAAGCTGAGGGGCAGCGTATTTGGGTCAAAGTTACATCACCATCATCTTTCACCCAACAAGAATATATTTTCCTATCAACTCAGTCACAAGATGGTGGTATCTTGGAAGGAGTAGATATTTCAATTGCCAATAATAGTATCATTCAAGAATCTTTCAGTTTTGAAATTAATTCAACCATTGTGGCATTTAATCCAAGTGCTACAAACGAAAAATATGACAATAAAATTAGTGGAAAAATAATTAATTGGGATTCTGCTTCAAGAAAATTAATTATTGAAAATGACAAGGCACCTATTAATAATGATTATGTAAGTAAGATTACTTTGGGCAGTGCTTTCTCAAGAGACCCTGAATTAGATAACCAATCCCCAGATATCTTTAGAGTTGGAGATACTCTTTACTATGAAGGTATTGGTTTTGGGGAAGAAGAGTTTGTTGAGATTGGATCTATGGAATTTAGTGAGGGTGTTGATTTTGTTTCCGAAAAAGCAGCTATCAATAGCTCTTCTATAGCTAAATATGTGACCAAAGAAATTGCCATCAACCAGCCTGGAACATCAGTTGATGTTAGATTGACTGTCAACGTGAAAGATATTTCTAATGTTAAGCTTCTTTACAGAATTAAAGAATCTTCAAGTCAAGTAAACTTTGAAGATGTTGAATGGAATTACTTTAATATTGATGGTAATCCAGATAACAATGACTTGGCTACTTACACAAATACAATTTCTGGTCAAATTGAAAGTCAATCTTCATACCAAGAATTAAAATATAGTGCTTCAAATTTACCAGAGTTTAATTCATTTGCTATTAAACTTGTGATGAAAACTAATGATCCATCATACCCACCAAAAATCCAAGATCTACGTGCTGTTGCTTCTTACTGATGAATTCTCGTTATATTAAAGTCGAAGGTCACGAAAATTTGTACAGAGATGCTACAACGGGAGCTATTGTCAACACAGACAAGCCAGCTCCCAAAAACTTCTCTAGGCAATTTAATAATGCTATTGATGACATAAATACTTTGAAGGAAGAAATATCTGAAATCAAAAAGCTTCTTAGAGAGATAGTAAGAAATGGCAGTTCTTAGATCCGTTGCTAAAACCGACACCTTTGAAATTTTTAGGCAAAAAGTAAATCAAGTTGCTTCTGATGTTTACGACATTCAAAGTGGTGGCAGCGATTTATCTACAGGAAATTTGAAATTAGGTGATGGGACTAGAACTTCTCCTGCTTTAGCTTTTTTATCAGATGCCACTTTAGGAATTTATAAACCATCACAAAAAACTTTAGGTTATGTTAGTGATGGAAAAATTCTTTCCAATTTTTCTTTAGACGCTTTTTATTCTTTTAGAGATTTAGTTGTACAAAAAAATTCTCTACAAACATCTGGAATTTTAGTTACAAATTTTGGTTCTAATTACGATCCAGGAACATATACAGATATTGCTTTATTGGGCGGAACAGGTCAAGAAGGAACGATAGATTTAACTGTAACGGAATTTTCTGGTAGTATTACAAATTCTGGTTCTGGTTATATTGGAGGAATTTATAATAACATTCTTTTAGTTGGTGGTAGTGGATCAAACGCATCAGTAAATTTCAACGTCTCTGACTTAGAAGTATCAATTACTAATGGCGGTACTTCGTATGGTGGTAGTCCTATCATACCAACTTTCAATAATGTACCATTAACTAATATTTCTTCTTCTGGATCTGGGGCAGAAGCTTCTGTGTTTATTAATAACACAACAGGAGCAATTCAAACTATTACTATAACAAATTCTGGTTCTGGTTATTCGAATGGAGATACATTATCAATCAATAACGCTGATTTGGGAGGAACTGGTTCTGGATTAGTATTAACTGTTTCAAATAATCCTGGTCAAGTTACTTCATTTGAATTTGATTCAAAAGGTTCTGGGTATCAAATAAATGATGTTTTATCGCTACCATCTCCTGTCACAAAAACCACCACATTAGATAATACTTCTTCAAACATTACTGTAACAGGATTAGATACTAGTGGCATCAATTCTGGATATCTTGTAGAATCTGTTTCGGGAACAGGGCAAGTAGCTGCTGGAACTGTAGTATTATCAATCAACCCAGCTTTAAACACAGTTACATTATCCGAATTACCATCAACTTCTGGATCAGCTACATTAAAATTTATTCCTCCATTCGGAGAGCCAGCTACCAATTTTTCGTATTTAGTTGAAGTTTTAGGTGCTATCGAAGAATATGATATTAATGATGGTGGATCTGGATATACAAATTTAGACGTTCTAACGGTAGATTCTAGAGATTTAGTACAGCCAGTTGAATATCCAGTACAAAATAAAAGTATTCAAAAATTACAGTTTGCTAATACAATTTCTAGCACAGTTTTTCAGGTCGGCAATACTGTAAAGAAAGCAGATGGAGAAATACAAGCTGTAACTATTTCATCATCTTCAAATATTTCTGGACAAGGTGGCAACACATATTCAGGAGTTTCCTCAACCAGTACTACGGGCAGTGGTGCCACATTTAACGTTTCTAGAGATCCAACGGGAAATGTTTCTAACGTAACTATTTCATCTGGTGGCGTTTTATATGTTGAAGGAGGCACAGTAACAATACCTGGAGCAAATGTTGGTGGTTCTACTCCAGCAGATAATATTGTATTGACAGTAGATGCCGTCTCTACAACAACAGATCTTACTGTTCATTATGTAAAAACAACAGGATCTAATATTGATTACATTTTAGTAGATTACAATTCACAAATATCTTCAACAGATTTAATTGTTAAAACAGGATCTTCTACAACATATCAATTATCAAACGCTTCTGGAAGACAATACAGATATTTTATTGATATTGGGAGTGGTTATCAAATAAGTCCTCCAATTACATTATATGTAGGAAGTGTATATAAATTTGATTTATCAGATACTTCAAACCAATCTCATCAATTCGCTTTAAGTAAATATAGAGACGGTATTTGGGGTCCTAGCTATATTCAAGATTTATCTACAACTTTATCCATTTCCACCAAACAAATTACTGTTTCTGATACTACAGGTATATTGCCTGGAATGGAAGTCATTCTAGAATCTGGAGACGGCCAAATTTCTAATGGAACTTTTGTGGATCAAGTATTAAATTCAACTACATTAACACTAACTTCTTTCCCCACAACTTCAGGCGCTGCTGTATTATCATTTAGAGGTGTTTCTTATACTGATGGAGTTACCTCATCTTCCAATAGTTTAACAATAAAAGTTACTGAAACTACCCCAAATTTATATTATTATTGTGCTGTAAATAATGTTTCCCACGTAGATGAGGGTGGTTATGATAACGAAGAAGCACTGTTAACAATAAATCCTAATAACCCTAAACAGTTTGGTCAGGGTTTTTCTGTTCAAGTAAATCAAATTTTAGTAAATGATGTAATAGTTGGTAACGTAACTACTGGAGAATTATCTGCTTTAAAATTTACTGCTCCAGAAGCAGTTTTTACTAATCTTAGCGTATCCCAAACTGTAACTGCCGATACCGTAGAAACAACAGATCTAACAGTATCTGGAATATCTTCAACTAATTTACAAATTGACGCTACTTCAACTTCATTAAATAGTCCATTAAATATTGGTTCAACAATACAAATTGTTGATTCTACGGGAAATATAACTACATCAGGTATTATTAGAACTAACTCTTCATTAAATATCAGTAATATATTAACATTAGCAAATGATACTGTTTCTTCTACTTCTGGAAATGACATAAAAATATCTCCAGCAACTGGAAGATTAGCAAAGATAGTTTCATCTTCTGCCTTTATTATTCCCGCTGGTTCGTCTGCTCAAAGACCATCTGGGGCTTTAGCTGAAAATGGTGCTATTAGATTTAATATAGACACCAATCAATATGAAGGATATAGTGCCACTACTTCGTCTTGGTCATCATTGGGTGGTGTACGAGATTTAGATGGCAATACTTTTATTTCGGCAGAAGCATTTACAGGAGCCAATGACAATATTTTATATTTCTATAATGATGGCAACAACACATTAAAATTAACAAGAACACATTTAGATTTTAATACTGTAAAAACTTTACGTTCACTAGATATAAATCTACCATTATATACTGAATGGGCAGCAAACACCCCAGTATCGTTAGGCCAATTTGTAAAATATAGAAATAATCTTTATGAAGTCACCCAGGCAGGTTCGACAGGAACTTCTGGAACAGAGCCAATTCATACAACAGGTACTCAATCAAATGGATCAGCGACATTAACTTGGTATTCGTCTGCTGTTTCTCCTCTAACATTTGATCAAATTTCAGAACTAAGAGTTGGTCCCAATGGTAATCTTCCGTTAGTAATTAATAGTGATCTTAGATTAGCTAATAATATAGTTTCAACTGACGTTAATGATTTAGTACTAAGACCAAATTCTGGCAAAAAGGTAACTATAGATGCTATGACATCGTTGGTCATTCCTTCTGGTGATAGCAATACAAGAGGATTGGCAGCACGAGGTTCTATTAGATACAACACCACAATTACTCAATTTGAGGGTTACAACGGAGCTAATTGGACCAGTTTAGGTGGAGTGAAGGACGTAGATGGAAATACATATATTATTCCAGAATCTGTTCCTGGTGCCAATGAAAATATTTTATATTTTTATAATGATGGCGAAAATACTTTAAAATTATCTAAGACAGATTTAAAATTTGAATCTATTTCAAAGATAACATCTACTGTGAATTCATTAGCAATTGATGCTGGTCTAATAACATTTGACAATCTATCTACTTCAATTGATAATACTAGTACATCTACATTTATTTCTTCAACAAAAGATAATTTAGATTTAGGTCTTTCAGTTGGTCTTAATAATGATTATCTTTTAAGAATGAATACTTTCGGTGAGTTTATTGTTAATAAAGCTTTTGGTGATGGCACTACCGACGATATAATTGTTCTGACAAAAGAACTTAAAGATTTTGAATTAGATGATACTAAATTATCTACCACAGATATTCAATTAATCAAAGGAACCACTAACACAGGAGCAACTGATTTATATTCGCCATTATCTGCCTCAGGAGCAAAAGTTTTAGTATGTGCTCATAACATTACTGACAACACAACAGAAATGATGGAATTTACTATCATTGATAAAGATACTGATATTTTTAACTCAGAATATGGAAACGTAACTACTGGAGATACTTTAGTAAATATAACTTTTGATTTTAATGCTCAAGGTGATGTCAGATTAAATATTGAACTTGATGACCTTGTTACCACAAATGATCAAGTAAATATTACTGTAGTAAAAACCATAATTAAGAAATAACAATGGCTACTAATTTAAAAGAATTTGATTCTGTTGGTGGATTTTCTATAGATAAAACAACTATAGTAAATAACACAAAAGATGTCAAAAATGTCAATACATTAGAACTAAAAAATAGTAATTTTAGTGATAGTTCTAGAACTCAATATATTTTAAGAGGTCTAAATACTTCTATTCTATCTTTAGATAATACAGATTCACAAATTATTTTGCCAAATAATACAGTTAATTTTATAACTGCTCATGTTATTGGAGTTAATACTACAGGTGGTGGTCATTATTCGGTAAAAATTGAAAGTAATGTTACTTGTAATGCTGTAGGAAATGTACAAGAGCTTTCTGGAATGAGCACTATCATTAAGGATAGTGTTCCAGAAGGACAGTCTTGGTTGGTTAGTTCTTTTGATGGCGGTGCTGCTAATAGATTTAGTTATTCTGTAACCAGAGCTGGTACTACAGATACTATCAAATGGATTGCTACAGTTGATGTAGTTAGTATTTTGTGGTCTTAATAAACTAAATATACTTAAGGAATACAAACAGATTCTAGTCGGAGCAGTCCAGTAAAATGAGTTTTCAATTCAATTCTGATAAGGAAGTAATCCAGGCAGTTAATCCAAAACTCGTAGGAATTAATGAATTAACCATTAGGTCTGGATCTGGTTCTTCGGAGAAAGAAATTTTTAGAGCCCAGTTAGATTCTCAAACTGGATTGCCTAGAATTGGTGTTAATAGAACTGGAAGAAGAGTAGAAAGTATTAAAATTAATACTGGTCAAGGTGGTACTGGTTATACTTTAATTCCAACAGTAACTTTAAGCGCCCCAGATCTTCCTGGCGGAAGACAAGCTTTAGCTTCTGGCGTAATCAATAATGGTTCTGTAATTGCTATTGTAGTTGATGATCCTGGTGATGGATATTCTTTAGCTCCTTCTGTTACTATTACTGGCGGAAATGGATCTGGTGCTGCGGCAACGGCTTTTCTAGATACCGTAGATTATGAATTAGATATTAATGGTGCTATTAGAACTTCAACGTCTATCATTTCTGACACCGCTAGAATTTTAAACCTAGACATTGATAATTTTGTTACTCCAGACGCCTCCTTTAGAGCACCAAATTTAAAAACATTTGTAAATAATTCTGGCACTCAATGGCCATCTAATACAATTGTTCAAAAAAATAGTTATTATTATCATGAAGCAAATGTATACCAATCATTAAATTCTGGACAAACTGGCACAACTCCCCCATTACACGAAGATGGTATTCAAACAAATGGAGAAGTTGAATTTAAACATATTGGTTTTAGAATTGTAGATTCTAATCAACCTTATTTTGGTCAGACTGGAGAATCAGGTTTATTCCCAAGATCAATCACTCCTCTTCTTGGCGATAAGTCTGATAAAATTGCTACCACAGAATACGTTCTAAATCTAGCAACTAATGATGTTGGTGGTCGTATTTATGTTTCTGCTCAAATTGGTAATGACGAAAATGATGGTCGTTCGGCAGTTGCTCCCGTAAAAACAATCAAGAGAGCGTGTCAAATTGCTTGGTCTACTCCAGGAGTTAAAGAAACAGTTGTTGTTTCTGGAGGAGATTACTTAGAAGACAACCCCATCTCAATTCCTCCAGATGCTTCTGTTGTAGGTGATAACTTACGTCTTGTTATCATTAGACCAAATAACCCTAGAAAACATATCTTCAAGTTTGGAGATAAAAACTATGTAACTGGCGTTACATATAGAGATAAAATTGACAGTAGCGGTGATCCTGTTGCTACATGGGATTATGCTATGGTGTTTGACGACAAGCAACGTATTGAATACGATGTTTCGGCAAATGGAGATTTTGGAACAGAATTTCCAATTGGTCATCAAATTTTCGGTCCAGAAAAATTCAGATCTACATTCCAAACCAATACAGGTTTAACAGAATTAACTGCTGGTCAAAGAGTTCGTGGTGTAAACACTGGTGCTGTTGGTTTACTTACTTCAGTATCATTTGAAGATATAATTGGTCCAAGTGCTTATATTAATGGCTCTGTAGATTTTACTGTAGTAAGTGGAACATTTAGTACAGGCGAAACATTCCAGTATGGTGGAATTGGCACTGTTTCTTTTGCTCCAAATACAGCTTACACACTGGGACAATTAGTTTGGACTGGAGATAACGTTTATCAAATCACTACAGCAGGAACTTCTGGCAATGCTGCTCCATCTCACACTACTGGAGTTGTTACTCTTAACTCAGTAGGGTATACTTTCTTAAGAGCAGCATATGAATTTATTTCTACAGATATTAAATCAATTAGAGCTGAAGGTGAAGTAGTATTTACAGATGAAGATTTAAGTTCTTCTTTACCAATTATTAGAATTGATTTTTCCAAACAAGGTGATCCAGAAATTGCTACTGGTGGTTTTGGTGACTATGGTACACCAGAAGATTTAGGTGGTATTGTATTTTACACTAACCAACTTGTTGGCAGACAAAATATTCACAATTACAAAGAAGGTCAAGAAATTCTTATTTCTGGTCTTCCAACAGCTTCTCCAGATTTATCATTTTTAAACGGCAAACAAAGAATTTATAAAGTTATTGAAGATGCTGATGGTAGAGCAAGAAGATTTGTAATTCCTAAAAAATATCCAGATCTTGTTGATAGTAATGTAGATCCAGGTCAATTTGCTTCTGTAAGATCTGCTTCAAAGTCTGTAACCATTTCTCTTCTCAACTCACCAAACAAATTCCCTGTTGCCACTCCAGTAGCAAGAAGATACCAGGATGCTTGTCTACAAATTAGAAATAATATTGACTTTATTGCTGATGAAGTAGTAAGAAAAATCAATGATCAATTTAAAAAGGAATATTTTTCGGTATATTCAATTTCTGGAAATAGTTTCAAAATCTATCTAGGTGGATCTTCATTTGCTCATACTTATGTTAGTGGAGGAACTGTAACTTTTAACAGTAACAATTATAATATTACAAATTTTGTCTACGACAATATTGTTACTGGCGAAGCAACAATTACTACGTCAGCTCCAATTGCTTCTTTAGTTGAAGACAGTATAGTAAAACTTGCTGGAATTGTCGTAGAATGTGATATTGAAGGAGTAACTACACAAAAAGTTTATCCAAGTTTTAATATTCCTGTAAGTGATCAAAAGTGTCGTAGGGATGTTGGACACTTCCTCAATGCTCTTATTAGAGATCTTGAATATGGAAGTAACTATAATATTGTTGAAGCAGCTAAAAAATATATTTCAGCTGGACAAATTAATTTAGTTGATTACGAAATTACACAAACAATTCGTGCTATTGAATATGCTAGAGAACTAGCAATTTATGCTATGAGAAAGTGGAGAACTGGCAACGGAACTCCTTTGGATCCAGTATACACTCCACAATATTCATCACTAGAAAGATATTTTGATCCTACTGTAATTGATGATTTATCTTCTCCTGCTTGTGCTAACGTAGCATCTGCTATCAATACTCTTTCATATTTGTTTGTTGATGTATTGTCAAACAGTGCTTCGGGAACTTCTTTAGATGCTGCTTATTTGATTGCTAGAAATAGAGATTTTATCGCTGATGAAGCATACGGCAAAACAAAAGCATTATATCCAACGTTAGGTCTTTCAAACATTAATGAAAGAAAGTGCCGTAGAGATATCAATTTCATTATTACTGGATTGCTAAGAGACCTCATTCTTGGCGGAAACGCTGGAATTGTCACTGCTGCCGAATCTTATTTTACTGGCACAGCACTTACTGGCATTCCAGAAGCACAAAGAGACGAAACAATATATGCTTTCAATCAGGTAAGAGATCTTTGTATCCTTGCCATGAGAAATTGGAAAACAGGAACAAATGGAACAGGAGCTGCTTATACTGCTTTACATACCCCAATTCCAAAATTCACAGATAATAGCATTTTAGTAGATCCAAATGTAAATAAATGCGCATCTATTGTCTCTTCAATTACGACATCATTTACTTTACTTGAAGATATTTTAGATGGCACTATTGCTCCTGGAGCAACCACAAAAACATATGGTACTTTATTTGACACAGCAAGTGTTTTATCATATCCAGATAGTGTTATCTACGATGCTAACGGAACTATAATTACTCCTAGATCTGATTATGATGACTATCCAATTATTGAAGCTTCTCCGTATACTCAAAACGCTTCAGTAATTTCATTCCTTGGTGGTGGCGGAGCCCTTATTGATGGTAGTAAAGTTAAGCAACCAAACTGTCCATTCCCAGGTCTAGAACTCAATGGCACGGCTACTTATCCTAATCAGGGTAAGTCAATGGTTGCTGCTGCTTTTACCATTGTATCTTTTGGGGGTATCGGTTATAGAATTATTAATGATGGTTATGTTCAGCTTGTTTCTGTATTCGTAATTTTCTGTGCTGACGGCGTTCTTGCCGAATCTGGTGGTTATGCTTCCATCACAAACTCGGCAACAAACTTTGGTATCTATGCTCTAAGAGCTATTGGTTATAATGATTTTGCTTACTCATTTGACATTGGTACTATTACGAATGTTTCTGCTACGCCAACAGGAAGAACAATTCTAACAATTGACGGATTGGGTAGAGAACCACTTGAGCACTACATTGTTAAAATTGACGGCTACGAAAATGTAAATACAGAAATTGAATACTACATCGAAACTGTTGGCGCAGTAACTGTAGGTCCTCCTTTCTCAGCTCAGGTCACAATTGAATCTGGCTCAGGTGGTGGCGCTGAATTTAGAGAAATAGCTACAGGTCAGGCAGTATCTACATCAGTTTTAACTGGTAAGACTATCAGATTACACAGACCATCTATTGTTAACTCTTCATCACATACTTGGGAATTTGCTGGTTCGGGCACGAACTACAATGCTCTACCAGAAAACGGTGGTGTTAAAATTGAAGCAAATGAACAAGTTTCTCAAAATTATGGTAGAACATATGTTTCTGGTACTGACGAACTCGGTGACTTTAAGGTTGGTACATTTGCTAGAATTGAAAACAGAACTGGTAATATTACCTTCACTGGTACAGTTACAATTTCTGAAGTCGAATTCCTTAAGCTAAAAGGCGGTGACGTTGTTGTTACTGGTTTTGACGCTTCAAATACTCTTGGTGGTGCTAACTCAACCGACTCCAAACTACCAACTCAAAAAGCAGTTAGAGATTACATTACAAACAACCTCGGACCTTTCATCAACAAACCATACTCAACGAACGCTGTTCCTAGAGCACTTGTTGAACTAACTGATTCTGGTAAGATTTCAATTGATCAAATTCCTCCACTACGTCCATTCAGTGTTTATACTGTACCAGATCAACAATCTCGTTTAAACATTGAAGGTGCTCTAGCGGGCGACATTGCTATTCAACAGGATACATCAACTTCATATATTTTGAACAATGATAATGATAGTTTGTTTGTATCATTTGCTGTAGATCCAACTTTACAATTTACTATTGGCGATGTATTTACTGGAAGTGTTTCCGAAAGTAAAATTCAAGCTACAGAATATCGTCAAGGTGTAGTATATCAAATTAATATTACTGATGCTGGCTCTGGATACACAACTGCTCCTGTAATAACAATCACTGGAGGAAATCCACAAGCAGGTGCTGTACAAGCAGCAGCAACCTGTACTATTGCTAATGGTCAAGTTGTAACTATAGAAATTGAACTGTTTAATGGTTATATTGGAGGTAAAGGATATACTACTGCTCCAACTGTTACTTTCTCTGCTCCTTCTGGAGCTGGCACACAAGCAACTGGGGTTGCTTTAATTGAAAGCAGATTGTATGGCGATATTGTTAACAACATCAAAATGAGTGAGGCTGATACTATTCAGTCTAGCGATATTCCACAAGAAACTATTAATATTAATAGAGTTGTAAATACTTCTGCTTCAGATAATAATAACTGGGTATCTCTATCAACTAACCAAATTGCTGCTTCTGATATTACATCTGGAGTTATTTCTACCTCACGTTTAGCAAATAATTCTGATGCTGCTAACTCATTCACTTTCTTAAGAGGTGATCAAAGTTATGTTCCTGTACTACAATCTATTAAAGGAGCTGAGACTAGATATTTTGCTAAATTGTTTAGCCAGGCAAGCAGTGGTTCTAGCCAATTAATCTTTACAACAAACTCAAATACTCTTGTTGGACACCAAGTAGTTGATAATTTAACTGGTATTCAAGCAAATACCAATATAAATGGAGTAGTAACTTCAGGTGGATTAACTACAGTTTCTATCAACAATCCATTAACATCAACTCTTGCCGCTGGAACTATTATTGAATTTAGAAGAGGAACTTCTCCTCTTGTTTTTGAATCTTCTTTCACTCAAGGTAGCTTTGTTGATAATGTTGTTATTGCTAACGGAGGAACTGGATTTACTGATGGTCAGTATTTTGATGTTCCTTTAACGGGTGGTAGTGGTACTGGATTAAAAGTAAACCTGATTGTTTCTGGTGGTAGCGTTGTCGAAATAACTGTAACAAACTCTGGAGCTAATTATACATCAGACTTTAATGTTTCTACAGCTCCAGCTCAAATTGGTGGAGGATCTGGTTTAGTCTTAGCTGCTAAAATTAGTACTGTCAATAGACAATACGCCAATACCTCAGTTGATGTCCAAAGAGTAACTGATCTAACTATTTCTGCCGATGAATTTGGAACTATTGGTGTTGCTAGATTTAAAAAATCCCAATTCCAAATTGGACAGGCAGGTAATGGTTCTGTTGTTCTCAAAACAGGTGCCGATAGTGGTCTAGATGCTGACCTACTAGATGGTGCTCAGGGTTCATATTACCTGAATGCTTCAAACCTAAATGCTGGTACTGTATCTGTAGATAGACTATCTGGTACATATAACATCAGTATTTCTGGACAATCTGGTAATACACTGAGACTTATTACTGGTACATCAAACCCAACATCAAATCCTTCGCCAAGTGCTTTCTCGACTGGTATTATTGCTGATACCAGAAATAACACTTCAAATGGTTTAAACGATGGTGGTTCAAAAAATCTTGTAGTAACTCTAAGACCAGGAGGTTCTGGTTTTACAGTTGATGGTGGCGTTAAGCAATTAGCTTTCACTGATAATGATAACATGTGGCTTCGTGGCTCTGGAACTGGAGTAGAATCTTTTGGTTCTTGGGCTAAAGTTTGGACTTCTTTAAATGATGGTCCAGATACAGGATTAGATGCTGATAGACTTGATAATAAGCAAGGAACATGGTATCAAAATGCTTTAAATATCAATACTGGTACTATAAGCGATAATAGAATTCCATCATTCCAATCAGAAAAAAATTATCAAGATAAACTTAGAGTATTATCTTTCACTGGAAAACCAAGATATAAAATTTACGTATCTAACAGATTACTAAATGCTTCTCCTTTCTTAGCTGGTTTAACTGTAAACCTTTACAATGCTAATGCTATTGGTGTTGGAACAATATTAATTAGTGACATCACTATTAATCAAGATACCAATGATTCTAATAATAATTACACTATTATTACTGGTATTTTAGATACAGGTAACTTTATTGGAGCTGAAACTATTGGTACAGCAAGCAATAGAGTTCCTTTCCAAGATTTTACAATTTCTGATTTAGATTCCGATGCTAATGGATTGCCAGATGGAACATTTGAAGCCGCTATACTGGAAAGTGATGGAGGAACTGCCAACCTACGTTTAGGTAGAAGAGATGGTCAAGCATCATCTCCTGGAATCTACTTCAGATCTTCTCAGTTAGCAGCAGCTTCTTTCAACTCTGCTATTGTTGCTACTGGAGGAAATTCTACTAACAGTAGCGGATCTCTTGATATTAAAGTTGTTGGTCCTGATGGTGTTACTATTAATGGCAACAAAATCTGGAACGCTGGTAACGTAACTTTCAATAGCACTAACGTTGTAAGCACTGCTGTTATTCGTGACGCTTCTGGCAACTTTGCCGCTGGCACAATCACCGCCTCATTGACTGGAGCAGCTTCACTAAACGTTCTAAAAGCTGGCGATACCATGACTGGTTCGTTAACTTTATCTGGCACAGGAAGCAACTTAACAGTTGGCGGAACTTTGGGAGTTACTGGCAATACCACACTAACTGCTAATTTGACGGTAGATACAAATACATTATTTGTTGATGCTACAAACAATAGTGTTAACATTGGCACTGTTTCAAATGCTTCTGGAGTCAAATTACAAGTTTTTGGCGATGCCGCAGCAGATACAATTCTTCGTGTAACGGCAACAGACGGAACATATGATCCAGTAATTCAATTAGCTGCTAACTCTGGATTTACATCCGAAGGTTTTGAACTACGTTATGACAACAATGTTGGGGACGTTTACTTCAAACAAATATTTACTGGATTAACAACTACACCAGCATTTAGATTCAGCACTGGAAACAAATCAGATGCTTTAGTGATTACTGGAAATGGAAGAGTTGGTATTTTTGGTACTCCAAATGATTCTTATGAATTAGATGTTACTGGTGATGTTCGTGCTTCTACCAGTTTAACAGTTGGTAACGCAGCTAGCAACAATGGCGCTCCACTTTTATTCTTGGGTGCTTCTGGTTACAGAAACTTCAGAATTGGCAATCAACTAAATGCTAATGATATTTTTGAAATTACTCCATCCACAGATAATGGAGGAACTACATGGTCTACTACTCCAGCAATTGCTATTTCTGGAACAAGTAGTTTAGTTGGTATTGGAACAACTACATTTACTAGTACAGCAACTGGATCCACAGTAACATACAAATTAAATGTTGAGGGTAATATTAACATCAATGGTCAAGTATATCAAAATAACTTACCATTTGTAACTTCAAGATGGACCGAATCATCAAATGGCTTGGATATTCATAGATTATCTAAGGTTGGTATCGGATTAGCCAATCCAAGTTATACTTTACATGTTGGAGGTGCTAACAACAATGGATTAAATATTTCTGGCTCTAATTTCACATCTGGTCAAAATATTTCTGTGTTGTATGCCAATGGCGATAAACAATGGCTAGATACATATGGAGTAATTAGAGTTAATAGAAAATCCATTACCGAAAATGTTACCATTTCTGCTAGTGATAATGCCATAAGTGCTGGTCCTATAACAATAGGCAGTGGTTACACAGTCACCATCCAAGAAGGTGGCGTTTGGAACATTATTTAATTGTAAATTTTATCTTCTATCTCAGCTATGCAACCATCAGTAACTTCAAAATTAATAGTAAACACTGTAGTATCAACAACATCATTTTCTATTGATGTTGTTGATACTTACCCAGAAAACCCAGAAGACGGGGATTTAGTTTATGCTCTACAGTCTGACGGATCATACAAACTTTCATATTATAATGTGGAAGAATGGAAATAAATAAATTACAAGGTAGATAAAATAATTATGTCCGCTATTAATGCTGGAAATATATCAGTATCATCTAAAATTAACATTCCTAAATTAACTACAGCACAAAGAAATGCTTTAGGAAATCAGGCTGGTCTTCTAGTATATAATACAGATGATTTAGAAGTTCAAGTAAACACAGGATCTCAATGGATTCCTGCTGGGAAACTTTCCTTTGGTGCATTATTTACATTTACTACATTCACTTTTACAAATGGGGGAGCGACATTAAATAATGGTCCTAGTCGCCAATCTTTAATATCTACTTATAATACGACAGCCAACCCTTGGTTAAATGATAGTCAATTTTATGATGTTCCATCTCCAGGCATTCAAAGATTTACTGTTCCTAAAGATGGAACATATAGAATTACAGCTATTGGTGCTGTTGGTGGACAAGGAGCTTATGGTCAAACTGGAGGAAATGGAGCCAGCATGAGAGGAGATTTTGCTCTGCTCCAAGGAGAAAAACTTTGGATTTGTGTTGGTCAATCTGGAGGAAATTATGTAAACGCATATAATGCTGGAGCTGGTGGTGGTGGATCTTTTGTTTCGAAAGGTTCTAATTTAGGAACTTCCACTGCTTTAATTGTTGCTGGAGGAGGAGGCGGTGGAGGAACCACAACGTACTTCGGATATTCTCCTGGCTATGGTGCTCCAACAACCAATAATGGTGATACGCCTGGAACTGTAGGACCAGCAGCTTATGCTCAACCTGGAGCAAGCTTTAGTTTTAATAGCTCTGGTTATGGAGGAACCTACCCATTAGGATTCCGTAATGGAGCTACGGGTGGATCTGGTCTTTATAACTGCATTGGTGGTTTTGGTGGCGGAGGGGATACTTATCACACTGGAGCTGGCGGTGGAGGATATTCTGGAGGAAATACTGGTCAATATTATTATAGTGCGCCAAATGGTTTTGGTGGTGGATCATTTAACAACGGAACCAATCAATCCAATAGTGGTTCCGCTAATGGCGGAATGGGTAGTGTTACCATTACTATCCTATAAATATTGTAGAAATAAAAAAATAGAATGTCTCATCTAAACGTTGGATCTTTAAAAGTTACTGGTAGTATAAAAATCCCAGTTTATACGGAAGCACAAAGGGATTCAATGGCTACTCCTAGATTGGGTATGCTTATTTTCAATACTACTTCATCGAAAGTAGAAATTTATAACGGAGGAGATTGGAGTACAGTAGGCGAAAAAGGTGGTGGCGGAGGAGCAACTGCTGGCGGTGGATTATTTGCTTTCACTTCTTTTACGTTCACAAATGGTGGAGCAACTTTAAATACTGGTCCAACAAAAGCTGCTCTATTATCTTCTTATAATGTTTCGTCAAATCCTTGGTTAAATCAAACTGAATATTATGATGTAACGTCCACTGGCATTCAAATGTTTACCGTTCCTAAAGATGGAACATATCAAATTGAAGCATATGGCGCTGTTGGTGGACAAGGGTATTCTGGTTGTATTGGAGGTAATGGAGCTTTAATGTCAGGTGCCTTCACTTTAACAAAAAATCAAAAACTTTGGATTTGTGTTGGTCAAATTGGAGGAACTTGGGTAAATCAATATAATGCAGGAGGTGGAGGAGGAGCTTCATATGTTGCTGTTGGGGATAGTTTGTCAACTTCGTCAGCTTTAATTGTTGCTGGTGGCGGGGGAGGTGGAGGAACCACAACGTACTTCGGATATTCTCCTGGCTATGGTGCTCCAACAACCAATAATGGTGATACACCTGGAACATATTATGGAAGTTCTTATGCTCAACCTGGAGCAAGCTTTAGTTTTAATAGCTCTGGTTATTCTGGAACTTTTCCATTAGGATTTAAAAACGGAGCTACAGGTGGATCTGGTCTTTATAACTGTAGAGGCGGTTTTGGTGGAGGAGGAGATACTTATCATAGTGGAGCTGGTGGAGGAGGATATTCTGGAGGAAATACTGGAATTTATTACTACAGTACTCCCAACGGCGGTGGAGGAGGATCTATTAATAATGGAACCAATCAATCTAATGCTGGTTCGTCAAATAATGGAGTTGGTAGAGTAGTTATAACTTTACAGGCATAAATACTAAAGTCATATTATTTTATATTAACGATTATGGACACCGAACAACTCAAAAAGAATTTTGAAGAGCAGCTTGCTGCTGCCGAAAAGCAAATTATTGATCTAGAAGCAAGTCTTGAAAAAGCTAAAGAGTACAAACTAAAGCTTCAAGGTGGTCTTGAAACTCTTGCTCTTCTAGAACAACCCCAGGAAGAAGCGGAGGAAGCTTCGGCAGAATAATTAAATAAATATAACCAATCTCCCTATCTGCTAAATACAGGTAGGGATTTTTTGTATCTAATTAAATGGCAAAGCCATCATCAAGACAGGAACTAATTGATTACTGTAAGAGGCAGTTGGGTGCTCCTGTGCTTCAAATTAATATTGATGATGATCAAGTTGATGATGTCATTGATACTGCTATTCAATACTATCAAGAATATCACTTTGATGGTATCGAAAGAATGTATCTTAAGCATGAACTTACCGCCAATGATGTAGCAAGATTCAAAGAAGGAGACGAGCTTACAAGCACAACGGATCCAGATGGTTCGTCTTGGATTAATAGAAAAAATTTTATCGAAGTTCCAGATCACGTAATCGGTATTCAAAAAGTATTTGGTGTTACATCCAACTTTGCTCGTAATGATATGTGGGGATTTAGCAACCAGTATTTCCTCATGGATATTTTTTCATTCTCTGCTGGCTATACTTTTGGTCACTTTGATCTAGCAAACTACTATATGATTAAAAGATATTTTGAAGATATTGATATGGTCATTAATACTGGTGCTCTTGTTGAGTTTCGTTTTAACAAAAGACAAGATAGATTGTATTTGGATATTGACGTAGACAGAATTAAGGAAGGCAACTATCTGGTTATTGATTGTTATCGTGCTCTCGATCCAGATGAATGGAATCAAGTTTGGAACGATAGTTTTATAAAGCGTTATGCCACTGCTTTAATGAAGCGCCAATGGGGACAAAACCTTATCAAGTACAACAATGTTCAGTTGCCTGGTGGTATTACATTAAATGGTCGTCAAATCTGGGAGGATGGCGATGCTGAAGTTAAAGATCTAGAAGCAAGAATGCTCACAGATTACTCCCTACCTCCAATGGATATGATCGGATAAGATGCCTACCAGTCCTTATTTTCCAAGCTACTACGATGGTTATCAAGGTGAACAGGATCTAGTTCAGGATCTTGTTGACGAACAGATTAAGCTGTTCGGATCTGATATCTATTATCTACCAAGAACTATTCTTAAAGATAATACATTAGATGATCTAATCTATTCAAAATTTGAAGATCAATTTCAGATTGAAATGCTTTTACAAAATGTAGAAGGATTTGGACAGGCAGAATTTATTAGTAAGTTTGGTTTAAAAGTAACACAAGAAATTAAGTTCCATGTTTCTTCTAGAAGATGGAGAGAAGAAGGAACCGCTTTTAATTTAGATGTCAGACCATTGGAAGGAGATTTACTTTACTTTCCATTAACTAAAGACTTATATGAAATTAAATTTGTTCAAGTAGAAGAAGTATTCTTCCAGTTTGGTCAACTACCATTTTATTCTATTACTGCCGAAATTTATGAGGTTGGTAGTGATAAATTTGATACTGGTGTTAGTGACATTGATACAGTAGAACTAACCACTAGTGCTGCTATTGATATTGTATTTGTAGCTGGTAGCGGTGATGCTGATTTTGAAATTGGTGAAACAGTTACTAGCTTGCTCTCTAATGTTACTGCTACTGTATCTGATTGGGATTCTGCTACAAGAACATTAACTGTTATCAATAGATCAGGAACATTTATTGAAAGCGAATTTGTAACTGGTGCTGATAGTGGTGCTCAGTGGACAATTGAATCGTTCTCTACAATTGAAGATACAAATACTGAGTATGATGAAAATAAATATATTGAAAACGAGTCAGACGATATTCTCGATTTTACAGAGAACAATCCGTTTGGAGAATATGGTAATTTTATGGATAGCTTCTAATGTTAGGTAATCATTTTTATAACGAGGCAATACGAAAAACGGTAGTTGGCTTCGGAACACTATTCAATAATATTGAAGTACAGAGGAGAGATCCTCAGACTAAAGAAGTTATTGAGGTTCAGAAAGTTCCTCTTTCTTATGGTCCCAAAGATAAATTTATTGCTAGAGTTGAGCAAAACATAGATCCTACTCCAGGAGCACCATACGAGAATATGAGAATTCCTCGTATGTATTTTGAAATGACTGGGATTAATTATGATGGTGCTAGAAAGGTAAGTCCTATTCAAAAATATAAAAACATTATTGCCGACAATGGCAATGAAATAAGAGTTCAATATGTTCCTGTTCCTTACAATATTGATTTTGAACTGGGTGTGCTTGTCAAGTCACAGGATGATGGTCTACAAATTGTAGAGCAAATTCTACCATACTTCCAACCAAATTTCAACATCACTGTTAATTTTGTTCCAGAGATGAACGAAAAGAAGGATGTTGCTATTGTTATGAATAATGTTGATCTAGATGATACTTGGGATGGCGAGTATGCTAATCGTAGATCGATTATTTGGACTTTCCAATTTACTGCCAAGTCATATATCTACGGTCCCTTTAATCAGGCTGATATCATTCGTAAGGCTATTATTTACGAAACTGTTGGTGATCTTGGACAAAATAAGCGTAATGCTAGATTTACATATACTCCAGAAGCATTACAAGATTATAATGAAGACGGAGTAATTAACCAAGCAGATGATGCTTTTGTAACATCCGACGACGATTTTGGATTTAATGGAACTATTGATCTACTATGAACGAATTTGAAAAAAACATGGAACAATTATTCGACATTGAAGTTGAAGCAGAGACCACAGAAATTGTCGAAGCTGAAAAGAAACCACCTGCTAAAAAAGAAGATCCAGAAAAAGATTACGAATATACCAGAGGTCAACTCTACGACCTCATAGAGAAGGGCCAGGAGGCCGTACAAGGGGCTTTAGAGGTTGCTCAGGAGTCAGGGCACCCCAGAGCTTATGAAGTCGCTGTGAACGCTATGAAGCAGGTCTCAGACATGACTGATAAATTAATTGATCTTCAAAAGAAAATGAAGGATCTTGATGCCCCCGTCAAAGGCAAAGGACCAACCACAGTTAACAATACTATGTTTGTTGGAAGCACTGCCGACCTTCAAAAAATGATTAAAGACATGGGCAAAAAATTAACATCGGAATAAATAATACTAAGAAATAAACAATACAATAATGGAAAATACTGATTCTTTAAACGAACTTCCTGTAGAACAACAACCAGAAGAACTTAATTCACCATCAGGAGAAAGTGAAGTAGTTATTCCACCTCCACTTGAATTTGTTTCTGAAGCTGAAGAATATACGGAAATTTTAAATAAAGTTTTGCCAGATTCTCCTATGGCACTTCAACTTGAAAAATCAAAAGAATTTTTACAAGTTTGTGCTTCTTGTCCAAAACTTCTTCCTACATTTAAAATGTGTATTGAAGATGGTAGTTACGTAGAAGCTTCCTCTAAGGTGCCAGGTAGAGCATGTCCATTAGGAAAATGGATTTACTAATTTAATTTTTTATGTCTTACATCAGACACGATAAAGATAACAATCCAGTTTCTCCTCAACCATCAGCAAACTCATTAACTAGGTTTAGTGGGTGTGAAGGATGGTCACAAATTACTTATTCTGTTTGGAATGGAGATTATGTTGCCAGAAATTCTGATAACACAATAAGAACACCTGGAGTATTCCAGGCAAGAAATTCTGATAATACTATTAGAACTCCAGCAACATATCAACGTCATGATATAAACAATCAGCCAATTAATGATTGTGAGATTGGCGAAGATGACCCAGCAAACGCAGCAGAACCAGATGCTACAGCATGGGTATTGATGGACGGTCCTTTCTACAACACTACTGGTGATCCAAATTCTGGATTTGTTGGGGGACAGAGTTGGAGAAAGATGGCTCCATCTGCTGATGTAAATGGCAAAACTTCATACATTTATGGAGATGAAACAGTAACTTGGACTGGAACTGAATGGCAGTATGCCAATCTTTATACTGGAGTTATTGCCTCATCTTCAAATGATGTTACCTATCCATGGTTGGCAACATGGAACAATGGATACACTGGTGCCAAGATTACATCAACATATGTCAAGACAACTAATTACCCAGCGGTTCCCTAATCATGGCACAGTATAGCAAACACTACGAAGATTTCTTACCACAGGAAAAAACAAACTTTGAGGTAGTTATGATTGCCGATAACTTCGGTAATCTTACTGCTGGCACAGGTGCAACTGCTACTGATGCTTTCGGTCGTTTGAGAGTTGCCGAGACATTCACTCTCGGTGACTATAAGCACATCTATGCTATTGACCCAAACTTCCTTGATGTAAAAGCAAATGGCGGTGATATCCAATTTACAGCCAATAAAGCAGCTGCCACGATGACTACAACATCTAATGTTGCTTCTAGTGCTGTTCATCAAACAAAGTTCTATCACCATTACCAACCAGGCAAATCACAAGTTATCTTTAGTTCTGTGTGTTTTGGTTATGCCCAGCAGAATGTAACCAAGAGAACTGGATACTTTGACGACAGAGATGGCATTTACTTTGAACAAGTTGGTGGTACTACTGCCAACGGCACAGACAACGGAACACTCAATTTTGTAGTTCGTTCTTATACTGGTGGTAGTGCCAGCGAAGCAACTGTAGGAAATTACAAGAGAAGAGTTCCACAATCAGAATGGAATATTGATCCTTGTGATGGAACTGGTCCTTCCAAGTTCAATATCAATACTTCAAAAACTCAACTAGTTTATATTGATTTTCAATGGCTTGGAGTTGGTAGAATTCGCTGTGGATTTGTACACAACGGACAAATTATTTTAGCACATGAATATTACTGCTCTAACGAACTAGCAGAAGTTTATATGTCAAATCCTAATCTTCCAGTAAGATGTGAGATTAGAAATACTGGAACAACTACTGGTGGGTCTATGGATCAGATTTGTTCCACAGTAATGTCTGAAGGTGGATATGTTGAGAGTGGTATTGACTGGGCGATTACTTCTCCAGCAATCAGAACAAGTATTGCTCCTGGAGGAACAAGATTTCCTCTCATGGCAATTCGTCTCAAAAACTCATTCCAAGGATATCCAAATAGAATTAGTGTAAGACCAAATACGATTGGAATTTTTGCTCAATCTGGCGATTGCTATTATGAGTTAATCAAACTATCAAATGCCAGTCAATTAACCACAACTTTAAATGGCGGCACTTTAACTTGGACCGATGCTGATAATGATAGTGGTGTTCAATATTGTGTAAATGCTGAAGCAATTACTGGAAGTGTTGATGTATTTGCTGCTGGTATCGTAACTGCTGGAGCATCACCAAACTCACTAACTCCAGTGGCGTCTGGTGGTCTAACGACGGCGAAGAAAAATATTATTGTTCAGAATTTAGATTCAACGAATTCTGAAGTGTTTGTTATTGCTGTAAAAACTATTAGTGCTCTTAGCAATGCTACTGCCAATGTTGCTGCTACTATCCAATGGAGGGAGATTTACTAATGAAAAAGAAAGTTCCTACCGAAAAAGAAATTGCCAAGAAGCATGGAGTAGATGTTAAATATATTGTAAAACAAGCGGAGATTGGTTCTACTATAGAAAGAGAGCACGTCACAACACACGACGAAGCTTATGGAATTGCTCTCCAGCATTTAGACGAATTTCCAGATTACTATAAGCATTTACTCAAGATGGAAAAAGAATTAAAAGCACAACACAAAAAGAAAAAATCATATAAAGAAATCAAAGAATCTCTTGGTATGGTAGAGAACCATATCGATGTTGCCATGGGCAGAGAACTTGATGACGAGGGAGCAATGATCATGAATCAAATCGAGGAGATCAAGCATTGCTGTGATCGCCTCAAAGCATCTATCAGTTCGCCCACAATGCAGGTTCCTGGTTGGGTTCAGTCTAAGGTAACTCTTGCTGCAGACTACATGGATTCTGTTGCTTCTTACATGGACAACAAGCACGAAGGGTGAGGATTTCTTAACAAAACTTCTGTAACTATTGTTACACCATAAACACTGTGTCCTAAATATAATATTAACCGTCTAGAGGTGAGAATATGGATACCAAAACATGTCCCAAGTGTGGGGCACAGTGGATCGGCGGGCAGCATTTTTGGACTGGCACAAACAAGAAAGGTGACGAATCAGAACTTGCTTCTTTAGTTTGTGACAAGTTTGGAGATGATACATGTATTAATCCTTGTAAAGGAACCACCGATGGAAAAGGGTGGGAGAACAGATTAAATAATATGGATGCTATTGATAAAGATATACAGAGGACTTTGAATGAGTAGTGATCAGATTTATTTGGGGAACCCGCTTTTAAAAAAAGCGAACGTTCCCTATAATTGGACTAAGGAAGAAATTGCTGAGTATATTAAATGTAAGGAAGATCCTGTATACTTTGCCGTTAACTACGTCAAAATTGTTTCGGTTGACGAAGGTTTGATTCCTTTCAGAATGTATGACTTCCAGAAAGAATTAGTCAATAGATTTCACAACAACCGATTTAATATTGCCAAACTTCCAAGACAGACAGGTAAATCCACCGTTGTGGTTTCCTATCTGCTTCACTATGCTTTGTTCAATGATAGTTCTAATATCGGTATTCTAGCAAACAAAGCGTCTACCGCTAGAGACCTATTAGGAAGATTACAGACAGCATACGAGAATCTTCCTAAGTGGTTACAGCAGGGTGTTATCTCCTGGAACAAAGGTTCTATGGAACTAGAGAATGGTTCCAAGATTATGGCAGCATCAACCTCAGCATCTGCCGTCCGAGGGATGTCATTTAACATCATCTTCCTGGACGAATTTGCTTTCGTTCCGAACCACATCGCTGACGACTTTTTCTCATCTGTATATCCTACTATTTCATCTGGTAAGAGCACGAAGGTTATTATTATCTCTACCCCATACGGTATGAACCACTTCTACAAGTTGTGGGTAGATGCTCAAAACAAAAGGAATAACTATGTGTGGACTGAGGTTCACTGGTCAGAAGTTCCTGGACGTGATGCCAAGTGGAAAGAAGAAACAATCAAGAACACTTCCGAGCGTCAGTTTACTCAGGAATTTGAGTGTGAATTCCTAGGATCGGTTGACACACTTATCTCGGCGTCTAAACTCAGATCACTCGTATTTGATACTCCTATCAGTTCAAATAAAGGATTAGATATTTACGAAAAGCCAGATGAGAAGTGTGAATATATTATCACTGCTGACGTTAGCCGAGGTATCGGTGGAGACTATTCAGCATTTATTGTTTTTGATATCACAACTGTTCCATACAAGATCGTAGCAAAATATAGGAACAACGAAATCAAGCCAATGCTTTTCCCTAACGTTATTAATGACGTTGCTAGGGCTTACAACAATGCTTATGTTTTATGTGAAGTTAATGATGTTGGCGATCAGGTAGCATCTATTCTTAATTACGATCTAGAGTATCCAAACGTATTGATGTGTTCTATGAGAGGTAGAGCAGGTCAGATTGTTGGTCAAGGATTCTCTGGCAATAAAACACAACTTGGAATTAAGATGTCTATTACTGTAAAAAAAGTTGGATGTCAAAACATCAAACAATTAATTGAAGATGACAAGTTGTTGTTTAGGGACTACGAGATCATATCTGAGCTTACCACATTTATCCAGAAAAAGCAATCCTTTGAAGCAGACGACGGATTCCACGATGACCTCGTAATGTGTTTGGTAATCTTTGGTTGGTTAGCAGTTCAAGATTATTTTAAAGAAATGACGGACAATGATGTTCGTAAAAGAATCTATGAAGAGCAGAAAAATCAAATTGAACAAGACATGTCTCCATTTGGATTTATTGTAACTGGATTGGAAGGCGATGAAGGATTTGTAGAAGATGGAGCTATTTGGTATGGAGACACGCAGGAAGATGTGTCATACATGTGGAACTACTGATTTTCATAAATAATTTTAGATTTAAATGGTTAAAACCGAGAGGAGAGTAAAATGGCAAGTCAAGTCTCGCCTGGAATTGTTTTAAAGGAGCGTGACCTTTCTAATGTTGTAGTAGTTGGTGCCCAACAGATCACCGCTGCTTTTGCCGCTACTTTTGTAAAAGGACCTATCAATCAAATTGTAGGTGTCAGTTCACAAAGAGAATTAGTAAATATTTTCGGAAAGCCAACAGATGCTAACGCCGAAGATTGGTACGTAGCTTCTGAATTTTTAAGCTATGGCGGTAGATTAGCTGTAGTTCGTGTTGGCACAACTATTCTAAACGCTACCTCAAGTGGCACTGGCGTTTTAGTTGAAAACAAAGCCTCCTGGGAAGGTGGTGCTGGTTCAGCTCAAACTTTCGTAGCTAGAACTGCTGGATCATGGGGCAATTCAGTTAAAGTTGTTGTAGTTGATCGTGGTGCTGATCAGTACATCACATTAAACAGTGCTTTCGCCACCCCACCAGCAGTAGGAGACACTATTACTTTTGATAGTGGTGCCGAAGGTGTAGTGTATTCAATTAGCGGTAACACAGTTGCCGTAACTTTAGACGACCCAACTGTTTTAGTTGTTACTGGCGACGGTATTGCTGATGCTGGTGCCGCTGGAGCAGATCTAGAAGTTACAGCTGTATCTGATTGGTATACCAACACAGAAATTACTGGCACAGGTCTCAGACTAAGTGCTGTTGGTCCTCGTCCTGGCACTTCTCAATATGCTTCAGATAAAGGTTTGAAGTATGACGAAGTACACATCGCTGTTTTAGATACCACTGGAGCAGTATCTGGTTCTGCCAACACTATCTTAGAAAGATTTACTTACCTATCAAAGTTATCAGATGGTAAGAATACCGAAGGCGGAAATATCTACTACAAAGATTTAATTAACGAAATTTCTGAGTATATCTACATCGGTGACTCACCAACCGCTAATTATTCTCCATCATCTGCTGGTGCTGGCGTAACTTGGGATCAAGATTCTTCAGCTCTAAATTCTGGAGATTCATTTGCTCTATCTGGACTATTAGAAGATTCTCTTGGTGGTGGTACTGATGACTACGGTTATTCAAACGCTGAATATGGCGATTCAATTGATCTATTCTTAGATACCGAAGAGACCGAAGTTGATTTCGTTCTCATGGGAGCTTCGATGGCTACTGAGAATGATACAAAAGCTAAGGCTAATAAAGTCATTTCGATTGCTGCTTCTAGAAAAGATTGTATCGCTTTCGTATCTCCACACAAAGGCAATCAAATTGGTTCAAGTGGAGCTTTAACTACATCACAGCAAAAGATTAACACCATTAATTTCTTTAATGGTTTAACATCAACTTCATACGCTATTTTTGATAGCGGATATAAGTACTTCTATGATCGTTTCAATGACAAGTATCGTTACTTGCCATGTAACGGTGATGTAGCTGGTCTTTGTGTTTCTACTTCTGCTACTCTAGATGATTGGTATTCACCTGCTGGAGTTAACAGAGGTTCTCTACGTAACGCTGTTAAACTAGCTTACAATCCAAACAAAGCTGATAGAGATGAGCTATATCAGGCAAGAATCAATCCTATTGTTTCTTTCCCTGGTTCTGGCGTAACTCTATTTGGTGACAAGACTGCTCTTTCTTCTCCTTCTGCTTTTGACAGAATTAATGTTCGTCGTTTGTTCCTTAACGTAGAGAAGAGAGTTGGCAATCTCGCCAAGCAAGTTCTATTCGAACAGAACGATGAAGCTACCAGAGCTTCATTTGCTAGTGCCGTTAGCTCCTACTTGAACGAAGTTCAGGCTAGAAGAGGCGTCACAGATTTCCTTGTGGTATGTGATGATTCAAACAACACTCCTGATGTTATTGACCGAAATGAATTCGTTGCTGAAATTTATATCAAACCAACCCGCTCCATCAACTACATTACTATTACCTTCACTGCTACGAAGACTGGAGTATCTTTTAACGAAGTAGTTGGTCGCTAATTTATAAACAACAACGAGGTAAACTAAAATGGCAAAAGTATACACAAGTAAAATCAGCGATTTTATTAATAAAGTGGGTCAGGGCGTCAAGCCCAACATGTTTGTAGTTGATATTGTATTCCCATCTGGCTCAGTAGGAGCTGGTGGTGATGGCACTTCAACAGTAACATCTGAACAGGATAAAGAGCTTATCAACATCATGTGTAAGTCAGCAGCTCTTCCTGCTTCTAACCTGGGTGTTATTGAAGTTCCTTTCCGTGGAAGAACCGTCAAGATCGCTGGTGATCGTACCTTCGATACTTGGTCCCCAACATTTATTAATGACAAAGACTTCAAAGTTCGTGCAATCATGGAGCAATGGCTAGAAGCCATTAATGGTCATGCTGGAAATACAGCTGATCTTTTAACTCCATTGGCTGGCGATGCTAGTGGTTATTCAGCTCACTTATTTGTTCATCAGTTAGAGAAAGGAGCTACCCCAGATACTTCTAAGATTCTAAGATCTTATAAGTTATGGTATGCTTTCCCAACTAACGTATCACAAATTGATCTTGCTTATGACAGCAATGATCAAATTGAAGAGTTCTCAGTTGAATTCCAGTATTCATATTGGACAACCGAGCCTATTTCTTCTCCAAGAGCTGGTGTTACAAATCGCCAAGTTAACGCTGACGTTTGATAATAAATAGTGTATCGAATTAAATAATTTAATATGAGTCAGTTGTTTGGATTCAAAATCAACAAAAAGGCGGAATTGATGGGTCAATCCCCAATTCCGCCTAATCAAGATGATAACGTAGCCACCGTAGCAGGTGGCTATTTTGGCACGTATGTAGATGTAGAAGGTGCCTCTCGTAATGAATATGAATTGATCCAAAGATATCGTAGCATGTCACTTCACCCAGAATGTGATTCTGCTATCGATGAAATTATTAACGAGTTTGTAGTTTCTGATGCTGATGACGCTCCTGTAGAAATTGAGTTGTCCAATCTGGACATGGGAGCTAACATCAAGTCAAAAATTAGAAAAGAATTTAATCACATCTTAAGACTACTTCAATTTGACAAGCATTGCCATCAAATCATTCGTAATTGGTATATTGATGGTAGACTATACTATCATAAAGTAGTAGATCTTGATAACCCCAAAAAAGGAATTTTAGAACTTAGATATATTGATCCGTTGAAGATCAAAAAAGTTCGCCACAAAATTGAGAGACCCGAAGCAGAAAAAATGAGGGAAAAAGGTTCTGCTTTAGAGTTTGATTGGGGAGAATACGTAGAATATTACATTTATAATCCAAGAGGATTTACCCCCGCTGGCATTCCTAATACAGCAGGAGCTTTTGATTATTCAAATAATCAAGGTATTAGAATTGCTGTTGATTCTGTTGCTTCTTGTGATTCTGGATTGAAAGATCCAAACAAAAAGATGACCATCAGTTTCCTCCACAAATCAATCAAAGCTCTCAACCAGCTTAGAATGATTGAGGACTCTCTTGTTATCTATAGATTGTCTCGTGCTCCAGAGCGTAGAATTTTTTACATTGATGTAGGCAATCTTCCTAAGGTAAAAGCGGAGCAATATCTTCGTGATGTTATGGCTCGCTATCGTAACAAACTTGTTTACGATTCTGCCACGGGAGAAATTCGTGATGACAAAAAGCATATGAGTATGCTCGAAGACTTCTGGCTTCCTCGTCGTGAAGGTGGCAGAGGAACTGAGATCACTACACTCCCAGGCGGTCAGAACCTTGGCGAACTGAAGGATGTTGAGTATTTCAAAAAGAAACTTTACAACTCACTCAACCTACCACCATCAAGATTAACAGACGACAACAAAGCTTTTAATCTAGGAAAGACAACCGAAATCCTTAGGGATGAACTTAAATTTGCTAAATTTATTGGTCGTCTACGTAAAAGATTTAGTGAGTTATTCCATGACATGCTCAAGACTCAACTCATTCTAAAGGGCATTATTGCTCCCGAAGATTGGGATGATATGGAAGAGCATATCCAATACGACTTCTTGTTTGACAATCATTTTAATGAACTCAAGCAAATGGAGTTGATGAAGGAGCGTATTGGTCTTGTTACTCAGATGGATCCATTTGTCGGCAAGTACATTTCTTCTGAGTTTATCCGTAAACAGGTACTCATGCAAACAGAGAAAGAGTACAAAGAAATGGACAAGCAGATGAAGAAAGATATTGGTTCTGGTCTTGCTCTTGATCCAATTGATACAAATATTCTTACTCAAAAATCATTAGAAAACGATGCTTATGCTCCAGAAATTCAAGACGCTGAAGCCGAAGCAGAGAATGAAAGAAAGATTGAACTAGAAAAATCTAAACCAAAACCTTCTCCAAAAGCACCTTCGAATAAAGGTTCTAATAAATAACATTATAAATTAAGATTATATTTATATGGATAATACTATGGATATTGTTAATGCTATTGCTAACAAGCAAAAAGCAGATGCCCTTGATATGGTAAAAGATCTCATGAAGTCAACTGCTGGCGAAGCTTTAGGCATGTACAAAAAAGCTGTTGCTTCTACATATTTTGATGAACCCGTAGAACCACTAGAAACAGAAGCATGAAACTTATTACAGAAAATATCGAGGAAATTAGTGTCCTCATAGAAGAAACTGAAGGTAAGAAAAACCTTTACATTGAAGGTATTTTTTTACAATCAGAAATTAAAAACAGAAATGGTAGAGTATATCCTTTCAATGTTTTAAATAGAGAAGTTCAAAGATACAACGAACAGTATGTAAAATCTGGTCGTGCTTTAGGAGAACTTGGGCACCCAGATGGTCCTACTGTAAATCTCGATAGAGTATCACATAGAATTGTAGAACTCCGTGCTGAAGGTTCTAACTTCTACGGAAAAGCAAGAATTCTTGATACTCCAATGGGCAAGATTGCTAAATCACTTTTAGATGAAGGTGTAAAACTTGGTGTATCTTCTAGAGGTATGGGTTCACTTGAAGAGCGTAACGGAGCCAACTATGTTCGTGACGATTTTATGCTCGCTACTGCTGCGGATATTGTAGCAGATCCTTCAGCTCCTGATGCTTTTGTTAACGGAATTATGGAAGGAAAAGAGTGGGTTTGGGAAAACGGAATTCTCCGTGAACAGCAAATTGCTAAATATCATAGATATATTTCCGAATCTACTAGGCAAAATATCGAAGAAAGGAAGCTCAAAGCTTTTGAGAACTTCCTTTCAAATCTGTAATTTCATAAATAATCTTAGAATAATTGTTAGAAGTACGAGGAAACTCAAATGTCAGATATGTTAAACGAAAAGTTTGAGGAGCTTGTAAAAGGACAAAGCCTTGTTCTCGAAGCTGGTGATCCAATGCCTACAGTTTCTGCTTCGGTAATTCCTGCCACAGGTAAAGAGCCCACTCAAATCTCAGACGCTCAAACATCAGGAGCTGGTGGAAAAGATCCACAACCTTCAGTTCCCCCAACAGTCGCTATCGGTCAAAAAGCTGCTACCGATTTAGGAGGTACTACAACTACTCCTCACGAACACGATGAGGATGGTGAAGAGAATCCTGGTGCCAAAGCGGCGGCTCCTATTTCTCAAATTTCGGGTGATGCCCAGCAAGCTCATCAAAAGAGCCCTGGCGACATGGCAACTACTCCTACAGTAGGAGCCCAAGTTGCTTATGGTACTTCTGTAGGACCAAATGTAACTTACCCAATCAAGCCTTCTTTTGAAGAGCTTGATCTTTCTTCTGATGTTGCCGCTCTAACCGAAGGTGAAGAGCTATCAGAAGATTATAAGACAAAAGCAAAAACAATTTTTGAAGCCGCTGTTAAAGCTAAGCTTCAGGAAGAGTATGCCAAACTTGAAGAGCAGTTTGATGCCAAACTTGTTGAGCAAGTAGAAGCCATTAAGGCTGAACTTTCTGAAGAAGTTATTGGAACTGTCAAGTATGGCATCGGTCAATGGATTGAAGAAAATCAAGTCGCTATTGATCGTGGTATCCGCAACGAAATCACTGAAGATTTCATTGCTGGTTTCATGAATCTTTGTAAGGAGCATTGGATCTCTATCCCTGAGGATAAGACCAATGTAGTTGACGAAATGGCTGACGAACTTCGTGAGATGGAAGAGCGCCTCAACGAACAAATTGAGCGTAATGTGGAACTTAATAATCGTCTTGCTGAGTCAAGCAAAGTTGTAATCCTAAACCAAGTTTCGGAAGGACTTGCCGATACTCAAAAAGAAAAACTTGCTTCATTATCTGAAGGTGTTAGATATGAAACCGCAGAGCAATTTACAGAAGCTGTAAAAACTCTACGTAAATCATATTTCCCCGAATCAGTATCAAAATCTGAAGTAGGTGATGACGCCCCAGTAGCACTAAGCGAAGATGTATCGCCAGCAATGGCTGCTTACGTTCAAGCTCTCTCACGCTGGAAATAATTTAAATCATAAATATTATCAAACGACAATAATACGTTTTAAGAGGTAAAAATGTTTAACGCTTCCCATCTTACAGAAAAGTGGGCACCTGTTCTCAACGCTCCTGATGCTCCTAGCATTTCAGATCGTCACAAGCAGGCTGTAACCGCTATCGTTCTAGAAAACCAAGAGCGTGCTCTCCGTGAGGACAGAATGCTCACCGAGGCTCCTAACACCGTTGGTGCTATTGGTGGTAACGCTCTTTCAGGTTCAGGTCTTGACACCAAAACTGGTGGTCTAGCTGGTTTCGATCCTATCATGATCAGCCTAGTCCGTCGTGCCATGCCTAACCTAATGGCTTATGACATCTGTGGCGTTCAGCCAATGAGCGGTCCTACAGGTCTAATTTTCGCCATGAAGGCTCACTATCAGCATCGTGGTGCCGCTGGTCTACGTAAAGGACGTGAAGCTCTCTTCAACGAGCCTGATGTAAACTTCTCAGCTAACACTCAGGGTCCTGATGCTTCAACTGGTTACAACGATCCAGTTGTACCTATCGGTGTTGCCAACGATCCTGCTTATGCTGAGGCCAATCCTGGTCTTCTTAACGACGCTGGTTCAGGTGCTGGCACCTATGAGCGTGGCGTTCGTCCTATTGCTCGTGAGACCGCTGAAGTTCTTGGATCGGGTTCAACTCTATTCAACGAAATGAGCTTCAGCATCGAAAAGACTGCTGTAACCGCCAGAACCAGAGCCCTACGTTCGGAGTACACTCTAGAGCTAGCTCAGGATCTTAAGGCTGTTCACGGTCTTGACGCTGAGCAAGAGCTTGCTAACATTCTCTCAAGCGAGATTCTCGCTGAGATCAACCGTGAAGTTGTTCGTACCGTATACACCATCGCTAAGCCTGGTGCTCAGAACAACGTTGCTACCGCTGGTGTATTTGACCTCGACGTTGATTCAAACGGTCGTTGGTCAGTTGAGAAGTTCAAGGGTCTTCTATTCCAGGTTGAGCGTGATGCCAACGCTATCGCTCAGGAAACTCGTAGAGGCAAGGGCAACTTCCTCATCTGCTCGGCTGACGTAGCTTCAGCTCTAGCAATGGCTGGTGTTCTTGACTATAGCTCGGGTCTAACTGGTGCTGGTGGTCCTTCCATCGGTCAGGTTGATGACACTGGCAACTTAATGGTTGGCACCATCAACGGCAGAATCAAGGTCTTTGTTGATCCTTATTCAGCTAATATCTCGAATGATCACTACTATGTCATGGGTTATAAGGGCACCAATCCTTATGATGCTGGTCTCTTCTATTGCCCATACGTACCTCTCCAGATGCTACGTAGCATTGATCCTAACACCTTCCAGCCTAAGATTGGCTTCAAGACCCGTTACGGTATGGTTGCTAACCCATTCGTATTCAACGGTGTTGACGCTGATGGCGTACCTGTTCCCGATGCTGAAGCTCTTACCGCTTCCAAGAACATGTACTACAGACGTGTTCGTATCAAGAACCTCATGTGAGTCTTTCTCACAAATTTCAAGAGTCCCTTCGGGGGCTCTTTTTTTATGGAAATAAATAATGTATAGCTTGGGAAGTTGACATGACTGCTGAATGGTACAAGGAGCAACCACAAAATAGGAACTTTCTTGCCCCTGTAGGTTTTCAATTAAAATTAGAATTATTTTCTGGAGTAGATTTTTTCTGCCAAAGAGCAAATCTACCTGGCATTAATATGCCTTTCACAGAAGTGCCTACTAGGTTTAGAAATTTTCCTATTGTTCCTGGTGGCGGTATTACATATGATGATTTTACCGTAACGTTTATTATTGATGAGCAGTTAAAAAATTATAACTCCGTTCAAAAATGGATGAGAGAATTTGGAAATGCTGAACAGAATCACGAAGGACCTGTTGGTTATTCTAATGGTCAATTAATGATTGTTACTTCAAATTTCAACCCAGCGTTCTTTGTTGATTTTGAAAATCTATTTCCAATTAGTTTAACTCCAATTGATTTTGATGCCACTGTAGATGATATTGAATATTTTACAGCACAAGTAACATTCAAATATACTAATTTTACTCTTCGTGATAAAAACTTTAAGTTATTATGAAATTTGAAAACATCGTTAAATTATTTGAAACAATTAAAGAAGAATGGTCAATCGACAGTCATGTTGATTTTCAATTTAAAAACAAACAATACTCAGAAGACCTTGGAAAGTTAGCGTTAGAGATTCCTTTCCAACATAATAAATACTTAAACTACTACACAGATCTTAGCCAAGTTAAAACTTCACTGGAGTTTGAATACAGGCGTGTAGTAAAAGAAAAAAGAGAATATTATTCTGGCGAAGCAGACGCCAAAGTGTATGCCGAAAAACCTTTCGGAGCAAGTATTAAAACAGCAGAAAAGATGAAGACCTATCTGGAGTCAGACGAGGATATCATCAACATCGAAGCAAAAATAAAATACGTTGAACAGGCGCTTTATTTCCTGGACAGTGTAATGAAAATGATTTCCAATCGTGGATTTCAAATCAAATCGGCTATTGACTGGGAAAAGTTTATTAATGGTACTACTTAATGACACGAATTATTATTAAGAAAAAGAACGAAGTATTTTTACAGATCCAAGCAGAACCATACGTCCATCAAGAATTATCTGATTACTTTACTTTTGAAGTTCCTGAAGCAAAATTTTTAAAAAGAAATCCAAGATTTAAATATTGGGATGGTACTATTCGTTTGTACTCTCCTGGCACTGGAGAAATCTATGTTGGGTTATACCAGCAGTTTCTTCTGTGGGCTAAAGAAAGAGGATACTCTATTGAGTCAGTTAAGAATGATTGGTATGGAGAAGCTACTGATACCAACTCAATGGTATCTCCTGAAGGTGTAAAATCTTTCATGGATAAAATCTCCAGCATCAAAGCTAGAGACTATCAATATTATACTGTGTATCTTGCTCTTAAATATAATAGAGGATTGTTCCTGTCTCCCACTGGATCAGGTAAATCCCTGATGATCTATTCTCTTGTCAGATACTATCACGCTACGGATAAAAAAATTCTAATTGTTGTTCCTACTACATCGCTAGTGGAACAAATGGTAAAAGACTTCATCGACTATGGATGGAATGCCGACGAACATATTCACAAAATTTATTCAGGTCAAGAAAAAAATTCTGACAAACCTATTATCATTTCTACATGGCAGTCCATTTACAAATTTCCTAAAAGATATTTTGATGACATTGATTGTGTGATCGGAGACGAGGCACATCTATTCAAATCAAAATCTCTCACAGGTATTATGGAGAAGCTTCATAATGCCAAGTATCGTTTTGGTTTTACTGGAACTCTAGACGGAACCAAAACACACAAGTGGGTTCTAGAAGGTTTGTTTGGTCATTGTGAGAAAGTTACAAAGACTGATGATCTAATTAAAAAAGGACATCTATCCAATCTTCGTATTAAGATTCTTCTGTGTAAACACGAGTATCAGTACTTTGAAGATTACCATCAGGAAATGGATTATCTTGTCACAAACAAGAAAAGAAATAATCTGATTAAAAATCTTGTCAATGATCTCGATGGCAACACATTAGTTTTGTTTAACTATGTGGAAAAACATGGTGAACCATTATACGAACTCATAAATAGTACGGTCGGTGAAAACCGTAAAGTATTTTTTGTACACGGATCAGTTGATACAGATGACCGTGAAGAGGTAAGAAAAATTACTGAACAAGAAAGTAATGCTATTATTATTGCTTCCTACGGAACGTTTAGCACTGGTATTAATATTAAACGTCTTCATAATATTATATTTGCTTCACCATCTAAATCTCGTATCAGGAATCTCCAAAGTATTGGAAGAGTACTTAGAAAGGGAGAAGGAAAAGAAATAGCTACTCTTTATGATATTGCTGATGATATTTCTTCTAACACAAAACAAAATTATACTTTAAGACACCTTCAAGAAAGAATTAAAATTTATCAAGAAGAAAATTTTAAATACGAAATTATTAAGGTAAATCTAAGATGATGGAAGAAGAATTCTTCTCTACCATAAAGTTAACATCTGGTGAGGAAATTATAGCTAAAGTATGTTACCTACCAGATGAAAACTCTTTACTAGTAGAGAATCCTATGTTAGTAGAGAAATTATCTCAAAAAAAGAATGGAAAATCTCTTGATGGATTTGTATTAAAAGATTGGATACATTCCACATATGATTCTCTATTTGTAATTAAAATGGAACAAGTAATTACTATGACAGAGTTAGATAAAAGAATTGAAATATTTTATCTTAACAATCTTAATGATGGTCCTTTAGAAGAATCATCACTTGAATCAGATGATCCCATTAAAGTTAGACCTAATAAATTTAGTAAACAGATGGGTTACTTAGGATCAGTAAAGGAAACTAAAAAGTTTCTTGAAGAGATCTATAAAAAATCTTAAGTAATTTAAAGTATTTAAAGATATTATTTCTCTTGAACCCTGACAGAGTTATTCTACTGGGTTTCTGAGGTTTTGTCAACCCCCCTTGACAAACCCGTAAATATGGTCTATACTGATACCATAACAATTTGGATAGAGACATGTATCATGGCAAAAAAGAAAACAGAGAATTACGTCAATAACAAAGATTTTCTAGAGGCTATTAGCGTATACAGGAAAAAAGTTCTTGATGCAAAAGAGAAAGGTCTTCCGAAGCCTCGGGTTCCAAATTACATTGGCGACTGTTTTCTGAAGATTGCTACCCACTTGTCCTACAAGCCCAACTTTGTAAACTACATGTTCCGTGATGAGATGATCTCAGACGGTATTGAAAATTGTTTACAATACATTCACAATTTTGATCCAGAAAAATCAAGTAATCCTTTTGCCTATTTTACTCAGGTAATCTACTTTGCTTTCCTACGTAGAATCGCTAAAGAGAAAAAGCAACTAGAAATTAAAACTAAGATCCTTGAGCGTAGTGGATACGACCATGTGATGTATACCGAAAGTTTTGAAGGAGACATGGCAGGACTAAATCAAAGTTATTCTGATATGTCTGGTATTAAAGAAAATCTAGAAATTCGTAATAAGAGACAATGACTAAAATAATTAATTATTGTGTTACGGAAGCATTAGATTCTTTTTCTAGCGTTCACCCAGCTTCTATATTTTCTTTAGAAGATATTGGGTTTGATTTAGAACCTTCTTTGAATAGTATTGATAATAATCAACCTTATTCAAAATGCCCTGCTTGGACACATAAAGCTAAAAGAACTTTCTTAGCTAAAAGTGTTTATGATATAGAATTCTCAATAGATAAGAAAAAACAATTTCCTGTGGTATCTAAAAAAATGCCTGAAGGAATTCTACATGAAAATATGTGTTTCTTTGAGAATCAAACTATAATTCAATTTACTGCTCCAGTGTTTGTTTTTTGGACAGACCATAAAAATATATGGATTGAATCTAGACCACATCCACTGACAGCATTAAATAATAACTTCATTGGTTTTTCTGGGTGGTGGAATATTTCTAGGTGGAATAGACCTATAAATTTTTCCGTTGAAGTTATAAATGAAAATCTTCCAGTTACTATTAAAAGAGGAGATCCTATATTTGAGATTTGTTTTTACAGTAATAACTTAAATGATGATATTAAATTAGTTCGTCAAGATAGTATTCCTGATAAAGTACATCGTCGAATTGGACAAAATTTAAATGTTAAAAGAATTTTTTCAAACATCTCAAATAAATTTATTTTTAACAGCACCAAATCAGAAAGCAAATGTCCCTTTAAAAAAATGTTTTTAAGATAATGACAGTAGCACTTATTACCGATCAACATCTTGATGGAAGAAAGGGGAGCGTTATTTTCTGGGAATATTTTTTAGAATTTTATAATGAGGTATTTTTTCCAACTCTTGAAGAGAAAGGGGTATCAACTATTATCGATCTCGGAGATACGTTCGATAATCGTAAGGGTATTGATTTTAATGTTTGGAATCGTATTCGCCGCCATTACTTTGATCGTATCCGTGAGCTTGGCATTACTCTTCATATGATTACTGGGAATCATGATGTCTACTATAAAAACACTAATAACATTAATTCCCCAGATCTTCTTCTTTCTGATTATGATAACATTACTGTGTACTCTAAACCAACCACAGTAAATATTGAAGGTATAGATATTTGTATGCTTCCTTGGATCAACTCAGAAAACGAAGACGAGGTTCATCAACATCTTAAGCAAACATCTGCTAAGATTGTCATGGGTCATCTTGAACTCAATGGGTTTGAGGTTTCTCCTGGTATGCTCCATGAAGGTGGTATGGATGCTGATGTGTTCATTAAATTTAAACAAGTGTTCTCTGGACACTTTCATCACAAGTCAAGAAAAGGAAACGTAACTTATCTTGGCAATCCATACCAGATGTTCTGGAATGATTACAAAGATCCTAGAGGATTTCATCTTTATGAACCGTCATCCAATAAGTTACAATTCATCAAGAACCCATACGAAATTTTCCAAAAGATTTATTATGATGATGCTGATCCTAATTTCAGCGTCAATCCCAACGACTATTCAAATACTTTTGTCAAGGTTATCGTAGAAAACAAAACTGATTATTTTAGGTTTGAAAAAACTATCGAAGCATTATTTGATGTAGGTGTTCATGATCTAAAAGTTGTGGAAACTTTAGTTGAAAAAGATACGGTTAAACACGTTGATTCTGAGCTTGAGGCTAAAGATACTCTTTCTCTTTTAAATGAATACATTGATGATGTGGAAATTTCCGTAAATAAAAATCAGCTCAAGAACATTATGAAGACACTATATATTGAGAGTTGTGAAGTAGTATGATGTTTATTCTCACGCTTAAAGATAAACCAGAAGGAGTGTTCTCTGTTATTGATGACACTAATGGAGAACAAATCATCCCAATCTTTGAGTGTGAGGATGACGCCGAAAGATACCAAGAGCAATTAGAATTTCAAACACAAAGATATAAACTTCAAATTGTTGAAATACCAGAAGAAGTAATTGTTAATGCTTGTCGAGAGCGAGACCAAAAATATGCTATAATCACAGAAGATGATTTTATTGTTCCCCCACATGAGTTAGTATGATTGTTTTTAAAAAATTGAAATGGAAGAATTTTCTTTCTACTGGTAACACCTTTACAGAATTTGATTTAAATCAAGCAAAAACTAATCTGATTGTTGGGACTAATGGAGCTGGGAAAAGCACCATTCTTGATGCCCTCACGTTTTCATTGTTTGGTAAACCGTTTAGAAAGATCAATAAACCAATGCTTATGAATAGCATTAATGGTTCTGATCTTGTTACCGAGATTGAATTTGAATCTGGCAAAAATCAATTTAAAATTATTCGGGGAATTAAGCCAGGTATTTTTGAAGTCTGGCAAAACGGCGTTCTGTTAGATCAATCATCATCTACAGCAGACTATCAAAATTATCTTGAAAAGAATATTCTCAAGATGAACTACAAATCATTTACTCAGATTGTAGTGCTTGGTTCTTCTACATTTGTTCCTTTCATGAGATTGCCACTGGCATCACGAAGGGAAATCATCGAAGACATTCTTGATATTCAAATCTTTTCGGTGATGAATATTAATCTTAAAGAGAAGCTCAAGTTTGCTAACGATGATATCAAAGATCGTGACTATCAAATAGATCTTCTTCAAGAAAAAGTCACGATGCAGAAAAACTTTATTGTGAATCTGGATCTTCAAAATCAAAATGATATTCAGGAAAAGAATAATAAGATTGTTCACCTGACAAGTCTTGAGCAAGAAGTCAACGTCAAACTTAAAGATTTTGACAAGCAAAGAAATGCTCTCAACAAAGAGATGAGTAACTTTGATAATGCTACTGACAAACTCAAGAAGCTTGGAAATCTTCGTGGTAAGATCCAACAAAAGTTTGCCACCCACAAAAAAGAACATCAATTCTTTACAGAGAATACCACTTGCCCAACCTGTACACAGCACATCAGTGAAGACCTTCGGGATGCTAAAGTGTCTGAAATTATGAGTTCCATAAAGGAACTAAAACAAGGCATGGATGAAATGGAGTTGGCAATTAAATTAGAAGAAGAGCGTGAATCTAAATTCACTGAATTAAGTCAACAATGGACTAGTCTTTTTAACGACATTCAAATTCATCAGTTTCAAATCAGTTCATACCAATCCCAAATTCAAGATCTTCAACGAGAAATTTCTGAACTACAGAACAACAACTCCAATCGTAACGAAGAAGATTCTAAACTTCAAAGTTTAGAAAAAGCTTTACAGGAAGCCAAAGATCAAATGATTGCTGTTAAAGAAGAACGTGATTGTCTTCTTGCTGCTAGTCAACTACTAAAAGATAATGGTATTAAAACCAGAATCATCAAACGTTATCTTCCTGTAATGAACAAACTCATTAATGAGTATCTTCAAAACATGGACTTCTATGTGAATTTCACGTTGAATGAAAGCTTTGAAGAAACAATTAAATCACGTTATAGGGACTCATTTTCTTATGAATCTTTTTCTGAGGGAGAAAAAGCTCGTATCGATATTGCTCTTCTGCTTACTTGGAGAGCTATTGCTAAGCTCAAGAATAGCGTGGATACTAATCTATTAATTCTTGACGAAATCTTTGACGGTTCTCTTGACCAATCTGGCACCAGTGAGCTAGGATGGATTCTCAAAAACTTCGATGAGAACACAAATGTATTCGTTATTTCCCACAAGGAAGGAATGGAAGAAAAGTTTGATAAGACATGGAAGTGTGAAAAAATTAAGAATTTCAGCATCGTCCGAGAGACAGTTAATGAAGTGGCACAGGAGGGGTAACACCCTCCTTTTTTTGTCGTATACTGACTTCAGTTGAAACGAAACCAATGCCCGTTAACCACGAAGTCAAAGGTACTCTTGCCAAACTGCTGGCAACGGAAAACCTCATCATTGAGCACAAGAAGGTGCCTACAGCGTGTTTTGATGTCCATCGCCGTGTCCTTACCCTGCCGATCTGGGACAGGGCTTCTGGGGTCGTATACGACCTTCTGGTGGGGCATGAGGTTGGACATGCACTCTATACTCCCAACGAAGATTGGCGTAGCATTACCGACGTTCCTAAAGACTACGTGAACGTTGTCGAAGATGCTCGTATTGAGAAACTGATGAAACGTAAGTTTCCTGGTCTTGCCCGTACTTTCTACAACGGTTACAGCGAACTGAATCGTGATGATTTCTTTGGCATTGCTGATGAAGACCTGAATCATCTGACACTCATCGACCGTATCAATCTTCACTTCAAGATTGGTGCTTATGCTCAGATGCCGTTCAATGAGTTTGAGCAGCAGTTTGTTGAAATGATTGAAGGCGCAGAAACCTTCCAGCAAGTGCTGACTATCTGTGAACTGATTCACAAATACGTGAAAGAAAAAGCACAGGAAGAACTGTCGCTTTCTATTCAATCCAGTGCTGGTCAGCAAGGTGGCGGAGATTCCGCTGGTCAATCTGAACAGCAAATGACCAGTGAAGGTCAAGGGATGACCAATCCTAGTGGTGATGCTCAGCAAGAACAAACTAGTGGCGGTGGTGCTGCCGAAGCACCAGATGCTCCTATCGGTTCTGGTGGCGGTGGACCAAATGAGGAACTGAACGAAGAAGTTTCTAAAACTCAACAAGCATTTGATCAACAAGCAGAAAAACTGACCAATCACTATGCCAGCGAAACAACTTACATTGAACGTCCTGAACTGAAGATGGATCATGTGATCGCTGATTACAAAATGCTCAACGATTACATTAATGAGCATTTCATCAAAGTTGCTAATGTTTCTCAGTATCGTGAAAATGCTTTTAAAGAAGTCGATGCTGACTATCGGAAGTACCGTGCCGAAGCACAGAAGGAAGTGAATTATCTGGTTAAAGAGTTTGAAATGAAGAAGTCGGCAGATGCTTACCAGCGTATGTCTACTGCTCGTACTGGTACTCTTGACACCAGCAAACTTCACACGTACAAGTACAACGAAGATCTGTTCCGTAAGGTTTCTGTGATTCCTGACGGCAAGAATCACGGTCTGGTGTTTGTGCTGGACTGGTCTGGTTCGATGAATGATTATCTTTTGGATACTGTGAAGCAACTGCTGAACCTTGTGTGGTTCTGTAAGAAAGTTCAGATTCCTTTTGAGGTGTATGCTTTCACCTATGAGTGGAGCAACTCTTATGTAGACTCTAACTATATTGTTCCCAAGTCATTGTATAAAAAGCAAGATGGAACTATTGAAGTTCATCGTCGTTTCCGAATGCTCAACTTCTTGAGTTCTCGTGCTAATAGCAAGGTGCTCGATAACTGTATTCTCAATCTGTGGCGTCTTGCTGCCCGTGAAGATTCTAATTACAGTGGTGCTACTTATCATCACTATGGTGTTCCTAATGGTTTGGATTTGAGTGGCACTCCTCTTAACGAGGCAATTATTTCTCTTCACCAAATCATTCCCCAGTTCAAAACTCGGAACAAACTCCAGAAAGTTAACGCTGTCATTCTTACCGATGGAGAAGCAAACAATCTTGCTTTTGATCTGAATATTCAGCGTCAAAACGGATCTTATAATTACATTGGTCAAAATCATATTTCCCATGTGAATGCTCTTCGTGATCGTAAGATTGGTTACGTGTACCGTAACTTTGATATGGGTAACGTGAATAGTAATCTGACTGCTATTCTTCTTGAGAATCTGAAAGACAACTTCCCCGAAGTCAATTTGATTGGATTCCGAATCTGTAGTGGCAACAACTTCTCTTATCTGTATCGGTCTCTTTACCAAAGTGTTGGTGGGGTTCAACCCGATGATGCTATGAAAGTCTGGCGTAAAGAAAAATCGTATGAAATCAATGGCATGGGATATGATGCCCTGTACATGATTTCTTCACACGACCTGGCGGTTGACACCACTATGACAATCGAAGAAGAGGCCACTGCTGCTGACATCGGCAAGGCATTCCGTACTATGCTCAAGAAGAAGACGACGAACAAAAAGCTTCTGTCGTCCTTCGCTACTCTGGTTGCTTGACCAGTTCCCAATCTGTCCACTGGGAGCGGAAACGCTCCCACCCCACCTGCTACAATTACCACATCCACAAAGGAGATTACTCATCATGGCTCGTAAAGCAAACATTGAACAAGAAGCTCTCGTCGCTTACATTTCCACCCACTTTGGTGAAGACTTCGGCAGCAACGCTGTAATTGCTGCTGCTGATGAATTCGGTAGTTCTTATCCCACCATTGCCAAGCGTCTTGAGCAATACAAGACTGGTCATGGTCGTTGGAACCTGACTGCTCAAGATATTGAAAACACTTACAACGCTCCTGCTGCTGAACCTGTCGAGCAAGCAGTTGAGCATGTTGTGATCCACCGTGAAAACCTGATTCCTGATAAAGATGCTAACTTCGTCAGCTTTGGTAACTTTAGTGATGTTAAGAAAATTATTTCTTCTGGGATTTTCTATCCTGTGTTCATCACTGGTATGTCTGGCAACGGTAAAACTTTTGGTGTGGAGCAAGCTTGTGCTCAACTGAAGCGTGAACTGATTCGTGTCAACATCACCATCGAGACTGACGAAGACGATCTGATCGGTGGTTTCCGTCTGATCAATGGCGAAACTGTGTGGCACAACGGTCCTGTGATTGAAGCACTTGAGCGTGGTGCTGTTCTTCTGCTTGACGAGATCGACCTTGCTTCTAACAAAATCCTGTGTCTCCAGTCGATCCTTGAAGGTAAGGGTGTGTTCCTGAAGAAGACTGGTCGTTATGTGAAACCTGCCGCTGGGTTCACCATTGTTGCCACTGCCAACACCAAAGGTAAAGGTTCTGATGATGGTCGCTTCATCGGCACCAACGTTCTGAATGAAGCATTCCTTGAGCGATTCGCTCTCACCTTCGAGCAAGACTATCCTGCTCCTAAGACTGAGCAGAAGATCCTTCAAAAACTTTCCTCCAAACTGGGTTGTCTTGATGAAGAGTTCTGTGAGAAGCTTGCTGCTTGGGCAGACATCATTCGTAAGACCTTCAAGGAAGGTGGCGTTGATGAAGTGATCAGCACCCGTCGTCTGTCTCACATCATCCGTGCCTACAGCATCTTTGGCAAGCGTATGAAGGCGATTCAAGTTTGTGTGAATCGTTTCGATGACGAAACCAAGTCCAGCTTCATGGAGCTGTACGACAAGATCGACGCCAGCGTTGGTGTCGATATTAATAACGATGCTCCAGTGGAAGAGAATGAAGAAGCCTGAGTTTCACGGTTACGTTGGTAACATTGCCGTCCTTCGGGACGGCAGTTCCGTCAAGATTCTTGGCGGACACAATTCAAAACTTTTCGTGAAGACACTTGACGGAACAATCAAAGAGTGCTATCATGAAGATCTACAGTATGTAACGGAGGAATGATTTAAATGCAATGGAAATACAACGAGGAAAAGATCCTCAAAGATATTGAAGAGTATGTAGTCAGTACTTATCACGGTCACTATTGTGGTGATGAAGAGGGGTATGATGATATTCAAACTATTGATTTGATGGCGGCTAAGAAGCTTGCTGCCCCCTTTTGTCAAGCAAACATCCTTAAGTATGGCAGCCGATATGGCGATAAGGATGGGCTTAACAAACGAGACCTGCTTAAAGTTATTCATTACGCCATGCTGCTACTTCACTTTGACGGTCACTATACTCGTACTCAAAACGGTCTCCAGGAGTTTAAATGAATAAGGTAACACTTTCTAATCAAACCCGTGAAGTTCTTAAGAACTATTCTACGATCAATGGTTCTATTTTGATTCGTGAAGGTTCTCAACTGAAGACTATTAATGTCGGAGAAAACCTTATTTCACAATATGATTGTGAAGAAGAGTTTCCTCAAACATTTGCTATCTACGACCTTAACCAGTTTCTTGCTGGTCTCTCTTTGTTTCAAAATCCAGTTCTGGAGTTTAACAATGCTGAGTATCTGACCATTCGTGGTGATGGTCGTAGTGCTAAATATTATTTCTCGGATCCTGAAATCACTCTCAAGACGGCTCCCGATCGTAAGGTAAATTTTCCTGGAGCTGACATTCAATTTTCTATCACTGGTGATCAACTAGAAGCACTTCGTAAAGCAGCGAATGTTTATGGCATTCCTGATCTGGTGTTCAAATCTTCTGCTGGTGGTACGGTATCTCTTAACTTGTGTGATCGAGAAAACGAAACCAGCAATGTTTATTCTCAAGAAATTCTCGGAGACAACACTGGAGAGTATGAGTTGACTATGAAGATGGAACATGTTAATCTTGTTCCTGGCAACTATGAAGTTAAAATTTCCAGTAAGTTGATTACAGAATGGAAGCATAGTCGCCTACCCCTTGTGTATTACATTGCTCTTGAACCTTGATGAATAAGAAATTTTTGTGGGTGGAAGAATATCGTCCTCATACTCTTGAGGATTGTATTCTTCCAGTGAATATTAAAAACTCTTTCAAGGGTTTTATTGAGCAGAAAGAGATTCCAAATCTTCTGCTCTGTGGTTCTGCTGGTGTTGGCAAGACTACTGTTGCTAAAGCAATCTGTGATGAGATTGGCGCTTCCTACATCGTGATCAATGGATCTGATGAGGGGCGCTTTCTTGACACGGTTCGGAACAAGGTCAGGCAATTCGCCACAACTGTCTCATTGACCTCTGGGGCAGCCCACAAGGTCGTCATTATTGACGAGGCAGACAACACCACTAGCGATGTCCAACTCTCGCTCAGGACGGCTGTGGAGGAGTTTCACGGCAACTGTCGTTTCATCTTCACCTGTAACTTTCCAAACAAAATCATTGATCCCCTACACTCTCGTTGTACGGTAATTGATTTTAAGATCAAGAATGAAGAGGTTGACAAACTTCAGGCGAAGTTCTTTATTCGTCTCAAAAATATTCTTGACGAAAACCAAATTGAATATGATGACAAAGTTTTGATCAAATTGATCAGACGTTATTATCCAGATTGGAGGAGACTACTCAATGAAACCCAGAGACACAGTGCCAACGGACGGATTGATTCTTCTATTCTTGTTGACATTGCCGACATTAATCTGGATGATCTGGTACGGTCGCTAAAGAACAAAGAATTTACTACCGTTAAGAAATGGGTTGTTGATAACATCGACAACGATCCTGCTATTGTCATGAGGAAGATCTATGATGCTCTCTATGACACTCTTAAAGGTCCTTCTATCCCAGAGGCAGTTTTAATTATTGCCAAGTACATGAGGGATATCAGCATTGTTGCTGATCAAGAGATTAATCTTCTTGCTTGTTTAACTGAAATTATGATGGGATGTGAGTTTAAATGAAAACATGTCGTAACTGTGGTCTTACTAAACAAAATTCTGAATTTAGAATAAGACCCGAGTATATGCGTGAAGGGAAACCTATAGAAAAAACTTTATACACCCATTGTAAAGAGTGTGAAAGAAAAATTGGTAAGTCAACTTACTTAGCTAGAAAAAATGCTCCGCCACCGCCAGCTAATTGTGATCTATGTGGAAAAAAAGAAGAAAAATTAAAGATGGATCATGATCACGAAACTCATCAATTTAGGGGGTGGTTGTGTAATAATTGTAATAGGGGGTTGGGTTACTTAGGTGATAATATTGCTGGTTTGGAAAAAGCTATTTTGTATTTAAATGAGTGTCAATCTTATGAAAGTAAAAACTACTCCAGAGAATGTTCGTGAGGCTAATGAAGGATTGTTTCGTGCTACGATGAACCTTCCCAAAGCGGCAGAGCATTGTGGAATGACTCAGAAAGAAATGAAAATGACTTTCAGGGAATTTCTTAAATACAATTTGCCTGACTATGCCACTACAGGAACTGGCACTATCCTCAACCATGGTGCCCAGTACCAGTTTATGATTGATGAAACCGAAGGAGGAATTTAATTATGAAGTGTCGTGTTCAACTGTATGTCGCTGGTCGTGTGTTTCACGAAGAAGTGATTGCTAGGGATTACCAAGAAGCAAAAGAAGTTGCTCTTGCTCGAAATCCTAACGCTAAAGTTATGGGTGTTACTGCTGTATTTGGATGAAGTACGAACTAAAAGATTATCTTAATGCCATTAATCAATCAAAAAAGAAAATCCTTGATGATGATCAGGAAGCAGTAAAAGGTTATCCTCCTTTCATTGTTAATAAATGCTTGTCGTCATTTACAGACACCATTCTGTATGCTAACGAGATGAACAAGAATGCTCATCTAGACAAGAAACTTCAATTTGACTTTTATATAAATAGTTTGAAACCAAGGAAACGTTTTAGTCCCTGGGTTAAAAAACAAACACTTGAGAATCTTGAATTGGTGAAAGAGTATTATGGCTATAGTCATAACAAAGCTTTGGAAGCATTACAAATTCTCACAACTGATCAACTTGAAGCTATAAAAAAAGCATTGTATAAGGGTGGAACAAAATGACAACTGATATTGAAATCCAGTGGCAACAATCTGATATGGTAGAGGTTTCTCTGGCTGAGCCAGACGACTTTTTGAAAGTTCGTGAAACCCTTACAAGAATTGGTGTTGCTTCCAGAAAAGAAAAAAAGATCTATCAATCTTGCCACATTCTTCATAAGCAAGGTAGATATTACATTGTTCATTTCAAAGAACTATTTGCTTTGGATGGTAAGCATACCAATCTTTCACTGAATGACATTCAACGCAGAAATCGTATTATTCAATTACTTTCTGATTGGGGTCTTATTACTGTGGTAACTCCAGAAAAGATTGAAGATGTTGCTCCACTCAATCAAATTAAAGTGCTTTCTTTTAAAGAGAAGGATGAGTGGACTTTAGAAAGCAAATATAATATTGGTAGGAAAAAACCAGAATGAGAACGGTCAAGGTTCAATTTCTAACCCCAGATAAACGTGTGGTTTGGATTTTGCTTCCTTGGGGTAAAGCTCATTTGGATTGGTATCGAAATCGTGGTTACACGATACTGATGACCGAACAATAATGGTAGGGCAAACCACCCTACCATTTTTTGTGATCTGTGCTAAATTATATTGGATGCCTTCGGGGTCTAATATAAACTCGCTTATTTAAGGAGAAAGCAAATGGCAACTAAATATGTTTGGGATTCATATTCCCCATTCTCAGTAGGTCTTGACGAAATCTTTAATCGTCTTGAGGCAATGTCTGGACACAATACCAGTTATCCACCCTACAATTTAATCAAACACGATGCCCACAATTACGAAATTGAAATCGCTCTGGCAGGATTTAAAGCAGAGGAGATCGAAGTCTCTACTGAACAGAACATTCTCCGAGTTACCTCTAAAGTTGAAAAACGAGATACTGAACGAACTTACCTACACCAAGGTCTCTCCAAACGATCCTTCAGCAACTCATGGCAACTTTCAGATGATGTCAAAATATCTTCTGTAGATTTTGTGGATGGACTGCTAACAATCTCATTGGAAAAGATTGTTCCAGAACATCAAAAGAAAACTGTTTACAACATTGGTCGTATGGTATCATCACCAAAGTTTTTGGCAGAAGATAAATAATAACGAATATCGTCGGCGCTGGGGTCTGGTTGGCAAAATCCAACCTTGACCCCCATTTCTTTTTGTGCTATAATACTTGAATTCTTAATGGAGAAATATGGAAAACACTAATGCTTCAATTTTGGTACTCAAAACTGGTACTCAATTAATTTGTGATCTTAAAGAAGTTTTTGATGGAGAAAACGAAAACAAAAAAGGTGTGTGCCTCTTGATGGTACATCCTTATGAACTTTCTCTTATTGCTACAGACACAGAAAATTCTCAGCAAGATCTTCAAGTTAAATTTAGTAAGTGGTGTCCTTATTCGGTAGACTATCAATATAAAATTCCTTACGATTCTGTAATGGCAATCGGTGTGCCCGATGCTGGGTTGGAGCAAGCTTATCGAGCCAAGATTGCTCAGCTTACTGAAATCATGAATCAGAATGCTAGACTTCAACAAGAAGAAATTGAAAAAGTTATCAATCCAGAAGTAGTTACAAATGAATGAAATTAAATTAATTCGTTTTGCTGGTGTCTGGATCGTTTCAGAAGTTGAAGAAATTCCTGATGTGGAGTTCGGAGATCCAGATTGTGTGCTAAAATACCCGTATGAAGTCGAGGGGACTTGCTTGGGTCCCTTCCCTCAGCACTCTAGGGAACGGGAGTTTATTGTAAGATCATCGGAGATAAGCTTGATTGCTGAACCGACAGACTTTCTTTACAACCAATATCGTGGCCTAGTTGAAATAGAAAAACCTGTCCCTACTGAAGAAGAACTTGACGAATGAAATTTTACACCAGTGTTGAACAATCAGGAAATAATATTCTTGTACGTGGTTATGATTATGGTAAAAGATTTCAAGATAAAGTACAATTTAATCCAACACTGTTTCTTCCTTCTGCCAAACAGGAAGAGTGGAAAACTCTTGACGGAAAAAATGTTCGCCCTGTTAAACAGGGTAGCATCCGTGATGCTAAACAGTTTATTGAAGACCATAAAGATATTGATGATTTCAAAATCTACGGTCAGACTCGCTTTCTAAATCAGTATATCTTTGAAGAATATCCTGATGAAGAAATGAAATACGACACCAGCAAGATCCGTGTATTTACTTTGGATATTGAGACTGGTGCCGAAAACGGATTTCCTGATATCGAATCCGCTGACCAAGAGATTCTTTTGATCAGTATTAAAGATAGTGATCTGGGACGTATTACTGTATTTGGTTCTCGTCCATATGATAACGACGATAAAGAAGTTAACTACCTTCACTTTGAAACTGAAACTGGATTGCTGAAAGGATTCCTTCACTGGTGGATGGAAAACTATCCTGATGTAATTACTGGATGGAATGTCCAGTTGTTTGACATCCCATACATCTATCGTAGGATTGAGCGTATGATTGGAGAAGCAGAGGCTCGTCTTCTTTCTCCTTGGAAGAACACAATGGCTCGTGAGATTTTCATCAAAGGTCGTAAGAACTTTGCTTATGATCTCATGGGCATTGCCACGCTGGATTACTTAGAGTTGTATAAAAAGTTTACTTACACAAACCAGGAATCATATCGTCTTGATCACATCGCTTTTGTGGAACTCGACGAAAAGAAACTTGACCACTCTGAGTTTGATACTTTCAAAGAGTTCTATACAAAAGACTGGGATAAATTTGTTAAGTACAACATTCATGACGTTCGCCTGGTAGATCGTCTTGATGATAAAATGAAACTTCTTGAACTGGCATTCACTATGGCATACGATGCTAAGGTGAATTTTGAGGATGTGTATTCTCAAGTTCGTATGTGGGATAATATCATTTATGTTTATCTTGCTAGACAAAATATTGCTATCCCACCCAAGAAAGAAAGTAGTAAAGACAATAAGTATGCTGGCGCTTTTGTGAAAGAACCAGTTCCAGGAATGTATGATTGGGTTGTGAACTTTGACTTGAATAGTCTGTATCCTCACTTGATCATGCAATATAATTTGTCTCCAGAAACACTGCTTCCAGAACGACACCCCCATGCCAATGTAGATAGATTGTTGAATCAGGAGATTGATCTGAGTGACTTGTCTGGAAAAACTCTCTGTGCTAATGGCACTTTTTATACAACTGAGTATCAAGGATTCCTGCCGAAACTCATGGAAAAAATCTATGAGGAACGTACTATCTACAAAAAGAAAATGTTGGCTGCCAAGCAGGAGTACGAAAACAATCCGTCGATTGAGTTGAAGAAAGAGATTGCCCGCTGTAATAACATTCAGATGGCACGTAAGATTCAACTCAACTCTGCCTATGGTGCTATCGGTAACGAACACTTCCGTTATTACAAACTTGAAATCGCTGAGGCAATCACTCTTTCTGGTCAACTTTCAATTCGATGGATTGAAAAGAAAACAAATGAATACCTCAACAAGATTCTAAAAACTAAGGATTTTGATTATGTCATTGCTTGTGATACTGATTCTATGTACCTCAACCTGGGTCCTCTGGTTGAAACTATATTCAAAGGCAGAGAGAAAACTGATGAAAGCATTGTCTCGTTCCTTGACAAGATCTGTAATTTGGAACTTGAAAAGTATATTGAAAGTTCTTACCAAGAATTGGCTAAGTATGTAAATGCTTATGCTCAGATGATGAAGATGAAACGGGAGAATATTGCTAACCGTGGATTCTGGACTGCCAAGAAACGTTATGTTCTTAACGTATGGGATAGTGAAGGTGTTCGATATAAAGAACCTAAAATGAAAATCTGTGGTATGGAAACCGCTAGATCTTCCACCCCAGCATACTTCCGAGATAAATTGTACAAGGCATACACAATTATCATTAATCAAACTAATGATGATCTCATTGATTTTATTGAGCAGATAAAAGAAGATACTCGGAAACAAAACTATCTTGACATTGCTTTTCCTAGAGGTTGTAATGGATTACAAAAATATGGATCTAAAGGATCGATTTATAGAGAGAGGACGCCTATTCAGGTCAGAGGTGCATTATTGTATAATCACTATGTACGGAGTAATAACCTTACTCATAAGTACCCTCTTATCCAAGAAGGAGAGAAGATCAAGTTTCTCTACCTCAAGATGCCAAACCCCATCCAAGAAAATGTAATTTCATTTTTTAGTACCTTACCAGTTGAGTTTAATCTAGACAAGTATGTTGACTACCGAACACAATTTGAAAAGTCATTTTACGAACCGCTCAAGAATGTGCTAGAATGTATTGGCTGGGATGCTGAGCGAAAGGTGTCGCTCATGAGTTTTTTTAGTTAGGAGAATTATGGATTTTTTACAACAAGTAATTAAGGATAGTAAAAATGAATTCGCTGCCCTTGCTGCTGATGGCATTGCTGCTGGCGACGTTGAATCTTTCGTTGATACTGGCAGCTACGTATTTAATGCCTTGGTTTCTGGATCTTTGTTTGGGGGTATTCCCTCAAATAAAATTACGGCTATTGCTGGAGAATCGGGCACGGGAAAGACTTTTTTCTGTCTTAGTGTCGTTCGTAATTTCCTCAATACTGATCCTAACGCTGGAGTCATTTACTTTGAAACTGAGTCTGCCATTAGTAAGCAGATGATTGAAAGCAGAGGAATCGATTCTAAGCGTATGGTTATTTTCCCTGTGGATACCATTGAGGAGTTTAGAACACAGGCCGTCAGAATCATTGATAAATACATGGAGCAACCAAAAGAGGAGCGTAAGCCCCTCATGTTTGTTCTCGATTCCCTTGGGATGCTTGCCACCAATAAAGAAGTCGAGGATGCTTCCAACGACAAGAATGTTCGTGACATGACCAAGGCACAGCTAACCAAATCAGTGTTTAGAATTTTGACACTGAAACTTGGTAAAGCGAACATTCCCATGTTAGTTACTAATCATACCTATGACGTTGTTGGCGCTTACGTTCCTACGAAAGAGATGGGCGGTGGTAGTGGTCTTAAGTATTCTGCTAGCACAATCATTTACCTCTCGAAGAAAAAAGAAAAAGACGGAACCGATCTCATCGGAAACATTATTAAATGTGAGGCGAAGAAGTCCCGTCTGACCCGTGAAGGGTCCAAGGTAGAGACTCGCTTGTACTTTGATGAGCGTGGTCTCGAACGCCACTATGGTCTGCTAGAATTGGGAGAGCGGGCTGGCATCTGGAAGAACAGTGCTGGTCGCTATGAAGTCAACGGTAAGAAAGTCTATGGTAAAGAAATTTTACGAAACCCAGATGAGTATTTTACCGATGATATAATGGCAAAGCTACAGGAACAAGCATCAGTTGAATTTCTTTATGGGGTGAGTGATGACGGAGAAGATTGAAGCAACTATTCTAAGAAACTTAATTTGTAATGAGGAATACTATCGAAAGGTAGTTCCTCATCTCAAGGCAGAATATTTTGACGAGTATTCTGAAAAAGTTATCTTTGAAGAGATTCATGATTTCTCAGTCAAGTATGATAAAGTTCCAACTAAGGAAGTATTAATTTTAGCACTACAAGATAGAAATGATCTCACTGAAGACACTTATAAAGAAAGCATTACGAAAATCAAAGAGTATAGTGACGAGTGGATCGACAAAGATTGGGTCGTCACAGCAACAGAAAAGTGGTGTAAAGATAGGGCCATTTACAACGCCCTACTCCAGTCAATCAAAATTGCTGACGGGGGAGATCCGAAGTTATCAAGAGATTCAATCCCATCGATACTTCAAGAAGCCCTGGCAGTTTCGTTTGATGAATACATAGGACACGACTACGTAGATAACGTAGAGCAACGTTATGAATACTATCATAAAGATGAATCAAAGATTCCATTTGATCTTGAGAAATTCAATCTTATCACCAAAGGGGGACTCCCGAATAAGACGCTTAACGTTGCTTTGGCTGGAACTGGTGTGGGTAAGTCTCTTTTTATGTGCCACTGTGCCTCTTCTAATCTTTCCCAGGGGAAGAATGTTCTTTACATTACCATGGAGATGGCAGAAGAGAAGATTGCTGAACGCATTGATGCAAACTTACTGAACGTAAACATCAAAGATATTGGGTCTATTCCAGAATCAATCTTTACTTCTAGAGTTCATCAGATTGGACAGAAGACACAGGGTAAACTTATTATTAAAGAATACCCTACTGCTTCTGCTCACGTTGGTCACTTCAAATCATTGCTCAGTGATCTACGATTGAAAAAGGATTTCGCTCCTGACATCATTTACATTGACTATCTTAATATCTGTGCTTCTGCTAGATATAAAGGTCATATCGTAAATTCATATACGTATGTTAAAGCGATTGCTGAGGAGCTTCGTGGTCTTGCTGTTGAGCACAACGTACCAATTGTCACTGCTACTCAGACTACTCGTTCTGGTTTTGGGAATTCTGACGTTGATCTTACCGACACTTCTGAATCCTTTGGTCTGCCTGCTACAGCAGATTTTATGTTTGCTCTTATTGCCACTGAGGAGCTTGAACAGTCTGGGCGTATCATGGTTAAACAACTTAAAAACCGATACAACGATCCGACTTACTACAAGAGGTTCACTGTGGGTATTGACAGAGCGAAGATGAAGCTGTATAATGTAGATGACTCTGACGGAGACATCACTGCTGGTGTTGAAGAAGAATCTTTTGAATCTTTTGAAGAAACTTCTGTTAGACAAAATCGTTTTGATAAATTTTCTAAATTTGTAATTTAACTTATGGCTGATACTATTGTGTTTAAGCGTTACGAGGAATTCGTTGATGCCGTTACCAGCGATGCTTCTAAAGATTTTTGTTCACTGGCTGATCGCCTTGTTGAACTTGACTCTAAGGGTGCCAATATTGAACGACTGCTTACTGCTGGCGTTGGTATTAATGCTGAAGGTGGTGAGTTTTTGGAGATCGTTAAGAAAATGGTTTTCCAAGGCAAACCCTGGAATGATGACAATCGTGAGCATCTTATTATTGAACTCGGTGATATTATGTGGTATGTTGCTCAAGCAACTCAAGCCCTTGGAGTTTCTTTCAATGAAGTCATTGAGCGTAATGTAAAGAAACTTGAAAAGCGTTATCCTGGTGGAGCTTTTGACATCTACTACTCAGAAAACAGAGCAGAAGATGATCTCTAAATATAAATGATAGAGTTCAAGTCCCTGTTATATCCTTAAGATATATCACACTTGAACCATCAAAATATTGGAAGTGTGGCCGAGTGGTTGAAGGCACTTGTCTTGAAAACAAGCAACGTGAAAGCGTTCGTGGGTTCGAATCCTACCACTTCCGTTCAATCAAAAACTTTAAATGAAAAGTTTCAAACAATTAAAACAAGAAGTAACTCAAGAGTTTTATCTTCAAAAAGAAATTTTTCAAGAAGGCGATTATATAATGAATGTTAATACTGGGCAGAAAGGTAAAATCATTCGCCCAGGGGTCAACTATGTAATTGCTGTAACTGAAGATAATCAAATGTTTCGTGCCTGGGTAAAGGATATTCGTGAAGTAAACGTTTCCTGAACATAAATAAACTAAGGAAATCGTATACACTTTACAGATGGAAAGACAACGAGCAACGACACAAGCAGCACATTATGACGACTTTTCAAAAGCATTGATTGCGTCGGCAGTAAGATATCTTGGTGAAGAAGGAATCCCTTCGCTACAAAAGAAAGGTAACGAGGATGATTTCTCAAAGAAAGATCCTAAAGCTAAAGCCGCTCCAGCAGATCCTGCTATTAATTTAGCTACTGGTTCTGGTCCTAAGCAATCCCATGGTGCTGAAATTAAGTACACTAATGTAGTCAAAAAAGAAGAAGTAGAAACTGAAGAAACTACTATTGAAGAAGCCAAAAATAAAGAAGGTAAAGAGCAAGGTGCTGATGGCAAAGCTTGTTGGAAAGGTTATAGATATGCTGGCACCGAAAAGGGCAAAGATAAGTGTGTGAAAGAAGAAGACGAAAGCAAAGCTGAAGAAGAAAAAGAAAAGAAGATGAGCAAGTCTGCTAAAGAAAAGCACGAGAAGGCTGAGGACAAAGCAGAGAAGAAGGCTGGTATGAAGGAACAAGTAACCCTTCAGGACATTGTTGAGAAGGCTGTGAGCAAGTCTCAGCAAAGATTTATGGGTATGGTTCACGCCAAGAAGAAAGGCGAAATGAAAGATGGATCAGAAAAAGTTGAGAAGGCTGCTGCTTCTTTAACTGCCAAGGAAGCTGAAAAGTTTGCTTCAACTAAGCATAAAGGTCTTCCTGAAAAGAAAGCTCAAAAAGAAGAGTTTGAACTAGCAGAGAAGAAGCTTGATGCTGTAGGTAAAGAAGATAAAGATATTGATAATGATGGCGATCATGATAAGTCAGATAAGTATCTTTTAAATCGTCGTAAAAAAGTTGGCAAGATTCTTGCTGCCAAGAAAAAAGTTGATGAAATGCTCGCTTTTCATCAGGAGATGATCAACGAAAAAAAGCAATGAAGGCAGCGCCTACTGTTGAGGTGATGCCTAATCTTCCCGACGAAAATTCTCCTGAGTACAAACAACAAAAGAAAAAACATCATAAGTATGTAAATCGTGCTTTGGATAGTCAAAGAAGAGATCCTAAACCAAATGATGCTAAATAGTTCAGGGGAACCCAAGATAGTTTAGGGAGCAGAATCATGAAAGTATTTCTAGGAGTAGCTGAGAAAATTGTAGAGCATTTCATGGCTAGCCGTGAAGTCAAGGAGTTTGTTGTTAAACTACTTGAGCGTTATGCTGCTACTACAGATAACGATATTGATAATGCTATTGTTGCTATGGTAAAAAGCGCACTTCTTCGTGAGTGATGGAATGTTTTTTAGGAAACATTTTAGCTGACGTTTTACTTTTACTTTTACTTGCCCTTTCCGAATGGATGGGACATAATAAAAATATAAAAGAAAACAGTATCTATGATTGGATACATAACAAATTAAAGAAGATTGCTAGGGGAGGCTAACTCCCCTTTTTTTATAAATATGTTTTAGATATAAAGTTAAAGCTGGAGAAATTAAATGGCTCTCTACAGTCGTTCTGAAAGTAACGCACAAAGTTTAAAAGTATTAAATACCACGGAAAAAAATTCTGTGGATAAGTACGATTGGGATAATACTCTTATTGTAAATGGTCCTAGCACTGTTGCTGGAGCACAGGGTTATAGCACCGCTGCTCGTCGTACAATTTACATCGATGATGTAGAAGCAACACTTCCAGAAAATAGAGAGCGTGGTTTGACTGCTCCTGGTTGGTGGGAGTATATGACTTATACTGATGCTTCTGGAAACACTCGCCATAAAGCACAGCACCTTGTAGCATTCAAAGATGCTCCTGTAAATACTGCTGACCTTGATGATGCTGTTGCTGCTGACGTAGCATCTGCTATCTCAATCTCGGCACAGCCATCTAACCAAACCACTAATACTCCTGCTGGTGGCATTCTAACGGTTGACACTATTGGCGCTGCTGATGCCCTCAGAACTGCTGGTACATACACCATCGCTGCTACTGACTACATTACTGATGCTGCTGGAACTGGTGCTACATTCAGTGTAGTTGTTAACGGTTCTGGTGCTGCTACTGTAACAGTAACTGGTGCTGGATCTGGTTTTGTTGTTGATGAAACCATCACTATTGATGACGCTGATCTAGGTGGCGGTGGTGCTGCTGATCTAACCTTTGATGTTGCTACTGTTGCAACTGCTGCTGCTACCTTCTCGGTAACTGCTTCTGCTACAACTGGATCACTTGTTTATCAGTGGCAGCGTAGAACCAGCAGCACTGCTAAGTGGACAAATGTTTCTGGTGCTACCAGTGCTTCACTTGCTCTTACTGGTCTTACCACATCATCTGATGGTTATCAGTATCGTGTCAAGATTACAACATCTGCTGGTGCTGAAGAGAAGATCTCCAATGTTGCTACTCTCACAGTAACTGCTGCTTGATAATATATGAATTTCGGTGAGTTGACGAAAGATAACTGGCTTATCTTTGCTATTAAACATTATAACAATCCTTCCTCAGTTACATATGAAGATTTTGAGGAAGATTTGAATAGATTTAAGTACATCAAAAGATTACTTAAACGTTACGAAATGACAGGCGAATTGAAAACTCACCTCATTCTAAATCATATTATATTAATGTATAATGTATTTGATGATGCCGCTACGCCATTGTTGTTCTTCAAAGTTGAAGCAACATATTGGCCAATTTTAAAGGCATTTTTGTTATTCCTAAATAGATTACCAGATACCCTTAATAAAGACGTTGACGAAGAATGTCTAAAACAGTTGAACCTATTATAAACGAAATGATTAATTCTGCTGGTGATGGCAGTGGTCTTCAGCTACCACCAGCTTTTGTTTTAGTCAATCCAAAACAACATAGAAAATATAAAAAAAATAATGAAGACAAAATTGACGGCAGAACTAAGGGGGCTAAAAAATTATTCTCTCGTATTTCAAGAAGGAGACAAATGAAAGAAGAATTAGAACAATTAATTTCTGAGGCTGCTCCCTCCGAAACCGAGAGAGCACAAAAACAAATTGCTCAGGAGAAAAAGCTTAAGCGTCAAAAAGATCTTCAGAAAAAGCGTGACGAAGCGAAGAAAAAGATGATGGATAAAACTAAAGAAATGGATACATTGATGAAAGCTCGTCTGGCTGATTTTAAAAAGAGAGCTTCCAGACAACAACAAAAAGTTACTAAAGAATCTACTGATAATAATGGAGAAATGATTATGGAATCGACTGCTAAATTAGATGCTGTTGAAGTTGCTCTACAAGTAGCAACATCAGAATTAACACATGGTGAAACACAGTTTGCTAAAATTCAATTTGATGATGGTAGCGTTCAGAACCTAGACAATTTTTCAGCAAAAAAGATTGCTGCTACCTATGCTTCTCTCTCCCCAGAGAATCAAGAGAAGTTTAGATATATGCTTAATAAAGATGCTTCGACATATCAAAGTGCTATTGACTTTGCTGTAAGAAACATTTGATAGGTATAAGTAGATGTTTAATAAAGAAATTACAAAAGAACTCGCTAAGTTAGATGTATTGGAATCTAAATTAAACATCTATGAAACACTATCAAGGGAGATGCTCGATAAGTTGGAGAATGCAGTAGATAAGATTTCTGAATCTAATCAACGTATTGCTAACATTCTCGCTAAGCATGACGAACGTATTGACCAAAGTATTAAAACAGATGAACTCATCGTTAAAATGATCGAGGATGTCAAGCACAGTAATTCAGAAGAACATAAAGCTGTTATCAAAAGATTAGAAACAGTTGAAAACAATGTAGCTGAATTATCAAAATTCAAATGGCAGGCGGCGGCTCTTGTGGGTGCCGCCATTTTGCTGGTTGGATTGGTGGTCCCGTTTGTTGACAACATGCTTGTCATGCGTTATGATGGGGGGACTGAGCAAACCCAACCTAGATAATGAGTTACATTGATGTCAAGTACATTGGTCTAGTTTCCCCACAACTTCAAAAATTTTCAAAGAAAAAAGATTCCCTCTACAACTTCCGATGCCCTTACTGTGGTGACAGTAAAAAGCATCAGAACAAAACTAGAGGGTATCTTTTTAAGGTAAAGAATGATTTTGTATTCAAGTGCCACAACTGTGGTGTCGGAAGGACCTTCACTAATTTTCTGAAAGATAACTGTCCTCATCTTCACAATCAGTATGTGATGGAGCGTTATCGTGAAGGTCTTACTGGCAAGAATACTCAAACCAAAAATCCAGATTTCAATTTCAGTAAACCTGAATTTCAGAAAAGGAAAACAGGAATTGATCTAGAAAAGATTTCAGAACTAAATATTACACACCCAGCTCGGGTGTACCTAGAAGAAAGAAAAATTAAAGATCTCGATTACTTTTACTACTGTCCCAAATTTAAAGAATGGACGAACTCACAGCGAAAAGTTTTCCCAAACTTGAAGCAAGATGGTCCTAGAATTATCATACCTCTAAGGGATAAAGATGGAAACATGTTTGGATACCAAGGCAGGTCGATGGCTCCCAAAGCCAAGATTAGATACATCACAATCATGTTGGATGATTCTAAGACCAAGATATTTGGGATGGACAGGGTAAACGAAGACAAACCAATCTATGTTACTGAAGGACCATTTGATAGTATGTTCCTCTCTAATAGCATTGCTATGTGTGGTAGTGACGTTAGCATGAATAATAAAAATGTGGTGTATGTCTTTGACAACGAACCCAGAAACAAAGAGATCGTATCCAAATACGAAAAAACAATTAATAATGGAGAACCGATAGTTATTTGGCCACAACATATTGTTGAAAAAGACATCAACGATATGGTGATGGCTGGACATGATGTTCAAAATGTGGTAGAATCAAACACCTATCAAGGCTTAGAAGCAAAACTTAAATTTACAACCTGGAAGAAAGTATGAGCAACGGCATTAAAGTTCAAAAACGTGATGGCAGTATTGAAGCTTTAAATCTGGATAAGATTCATCGTATGGTAGATGAAGCTTGTGATGGACTTGCTGGAGTTTCTGCCTCACAAGTAGAAATGAATTCGGGGATTCAATTCTATGATGGCATTACTACAGCGGAAATTCAAGAAATTCTGATTCGTTCTGCTAGTGATTTAATTTCTCTAGATAATCCTAATTATCAATTCGTAGCTGCCCGTCTTCTTTTGTTTGCTCTTCGTAAACAAGTGTTCCATAAAAACATTTGGAAAGAAGGTATGCCTGGCATTTATGATGTAGCTCTTTATAATTCAACTGTATTGAAAGTGTACGACGAAGAAATTCTCGACAAATACGCTGATGAAGATTGGGCAAAAATTAATAGTTGGATTGATCATGATCGTGATTATCTATTTTCCTATGCTGGTTTACGTCAAGTAGTTGATAAGTATCTTGTGCAAGACAGGAGCAGTGGAGATATTTACGAAACTCCTCAGTATATGTACATGATGATTGCTTTAACTCTTTTTGCTGAATATCCCCTGTCAGTAAGATTAGATTACGTTCGCCGTTACTACAATGCCATCAGCAAGCACAAGATCAACATCCCCACGCCAATCATGGCAGGAGTTAGAACAACCCTTAGACAATTTGCTAGTTGTGTTCTCATTGATTCTGATGACACCCTCAATAGCATCTTTAGCAGCGACATGGCTATTGGGCGTTATGTTGCTCAAAGGGCGGGCATCGGCATCAACGCTGGTAGAATCCGTGGAGTCAACAGTAAGATCCGAGGGGGAGAAGTTGCTCATACAGGGGTTATCCCATTCCTCAAAAAGTTTGAAGCAACTGTCAGATGCTGTACACAAAACGGGATTCGTGGTGGAAGTGCTACTGTCCACTTTCCAATCTGGCACCAAGAAATAGAGGACATTATTGTTCTCAAAAATAACAAAGGAACGGAGGACAACCGTGTACGCAAACTCGATTATTCCATTCAGATCTCGAAGATCTTTTACGAAAGGTTCATTCAAAATGGAGAGATCACCTTATTTTCTCCCCATGATGTCCCTGGTCTTTATGATGCTTTCGGCACTGATGAGTTTGATAATTTGTATACCTCTTACGAATCAGATCCTTCAATCCCAAAGAAGCGAATTGGTGCTCAAGAATTAATTCTTGACCTTCTCAAAGAACGTGCTGAGACTGGTCGTATTTACATCATGAATATTGACCACTGTAATACACATTCTTCTTTCAAAGATAAAGTTTACATGTCCAATCTGTGTCAAGAGATTACTCTTCCTACAGATCCTCTTGAACATATTGATGGTGATGGTGAGATTGCTCTTTGTATTCTTTCTGCTATTAATGTCGGTAAGCTTAAGAACTTAGATGAACTTGAAGAACTTTGTGATCTTGCTGTTCGTGGTTTGGAAGAACTGATTGATTATCAGAACTATCCAATTAAAGCTGCCGAACTATCTACCAAGAATCGTCGTTCACTTGGTATTGGCTACATTGGTCTTGCTCACTATCTTGCTAAACACGGAGAACATTATGACGATCCAAAAGCATGGAAACTCGTCCACGACCTTACTGAAGCTTTCCAGTACTATTTGCTCAGAGCATCAAATGCCATTGCCCAGGAAAAAGGAGCCTGTGGATATTTTGATAGAACAAAATATGCTGACGGCATTCTCCCAATCGACACTTATAAATCTGATGTAGATCAAATCGTACCTAATAACCTCAGCTATGATTGGGAAGAACTTAGAGCATCGATCTTGGCTCACGGTCTTAGGCACTCAACATTGTCCGCACAGATGCCATCGGAGAGCAGCTCCGTTGTGTCAAACGAAACTAATGGAATCGAACCTCCTAGAGATTACTTGTCCGTTAAGAAATCAAAGAAAGGACCTCTCAAGCAGATTGTACCCTCTTATCAATCTCTTAAGAACAACTATACGCTTCTTTGGGATATGCCTGACAATACTGGTTATATCAATATTGTTGCTGTTATGCAGAAGTTCTTTGATCAGGCAATCTCGGGTAACTGGTCGTATAATCCAGAAAATTATGCCGATAATGAAGTACCTGTGTCGGTAATGGCTCAAGACTTTTTAAATACTTATAAGTATGGTTGGAAAACTTCTTACTATCAAAATACTTATGATGCTAAGAAAGATGAGCCAATTGATGAACAGAAAAAACAGGATATTGAATCCATGCTTGACGAACTACTAAACCTACAGGAGGATGATTGTGACAGTTGTAAAATTTAAACTCAACGAAGAACCCATGAGCCACATTCAAGGAATGACTGTTTTTAATACAGAACAAGTCAATACTCTAAAACAACCGATGTTCTTTGGTGCCCCCTTGGGGGTCCAAAGATACGATCAGTTTAAGTATCCAGTCTTTGATAAGCTGACTCAACAGCAACTTGGGTATTTCTGGAGACCAGAAGAAGTTTCACTTCAGAAAGATCGAGCTGATTTTCAATCACTTCGTCCAGAGCAAAAGCATATCTTCACTGCTAATCTGAAGTATCAAATTCTTCTTGATTCTGTACAGGGGCGTGGTCCTAGTATGGCATTCGCCCCATACTGTTCTCTTCCTGAACTTGAAGCTTGTATGAAAGTTTGGGAATTCATGGAAATGGTTCATAGTCGTTCTTATACTTACATCATTAAAAACGTTTATCCTGATCCAACTGAAGTATTCAATACCATCATTCACGATGAGCAAATCCTTCAACGTGCTCAGAGTGTAACTAAAGCATATGATGAGTTTATCCAGGCAGCTCAAAATTATTCTTCTGGCAATCAGTGGCAGCATCAATTAGAAGGTGTTCCTGCTGCTCAAGATACTCTTTATGAACTAAAGCGTAAACTCTATCGTGCCGTTGCTAACGTTAATATCCTTGAGGGTATTCGTTTCTATGTTTCGTTCGCTTGCTCATTTGCTTTTGGTGAACTCAAACTCATGGAAGGCAATGCTAAGATTATTGGTCTCATTGCTCGTGACGAATCTCAGCATCTGGTTATCACTCAGAACATTCTAAACAAATGGCATAGTGGTGATGATCAAGACATGGTGAAAATTGCTAAAGAAGAGGAGCAAACTGTCTATGATATGTTTAGGCAGTGTGTTGAGGAAGAGAAGCGTTGGGCAGAATATCTTTTTAAAGATGGTTCTATGATTGGTTTGAATGCTAAACTACTTCAAAAGTATGTTGAGTGGACAGCTAATCGTCGTCTGAAAGCAATTGGTCTTAATCCAATCTTTGATGCTCCTTTGAATAACAATCCACTTCCATGGACTGAGCATTGGTTATCTTCTAAAGGTCTCCAGGTTGCTCCCCAAGAAACAGAAGTCGAATCTTATGTTATTGGTGGTCTTAAACAAGACGTAACTAAAGATACTTTCGCTGGTTTCCAGCTATAAATCGAATAGATAAATACCTCCGTAAGGAGGTTTTTTATTATGAGAGTACAATCAGCGAAAGCAAAAGGTCGTCGTCTTCAGCAATGGGTTCGTGATAAACTTATTGAAATGTTAGATGTTCATCCCGAAGACATTGAATCCAGATCAATGGGAGCTGGCGGAGAAGATTTAATTATGGCTAGAGCAGCTAGACAAAAGTTTCCTTACAGCATTGAATGTAAAAATGTAGAAAAATTAAATGTTTGGGAAGCATACGAACAAGCTCAAGCAAACTCAGGTGATTATGAACCAATTGTTGTCATGAAAAAGAATGGCAAAAAGCCATTGGTCGTAGTAGATGCCGAGTATTACATTCAACTTCACGGAGAAAAACAATGAAAATTACATTACAAAATTTCTTTGAACACTTTGATAAGAATAATCCTAATCACGTAAAAGCAGTTCAATTGTTTTTACAAGCTCTAGAAAAATCAGCACCAGAAGAACTAGAAGATACTTCTGGCTGGGTTAAAACATTCAGAACACCTGTTCAAAAACAAGCAAGCAATATCTTAGAAAACTTTCCTTGGTTTCCTCAGACAGATAATTATAGAGATGCTCAGAGAACTTGTAATAGTTCTGCCTGTGCTATGTGTCTAGAGTATTTGAAACCAGGCACACTCAAAGGATCCAAAGGTGATGATGCTTATGTTCAAAAAGTATTTGCTACAGGTGATACCACAGATCATACAGTTCAAACTCGTGTGTTGATGTCGTATGGTATCAACTCTGCTTTCAGATATAATTTAACTTTTGCTGATCTTGATCGTGAACTTGCTGCCAAACGTCCAGTGGTAATTGGCATCCTTCACAGGGGGTCTCTAGCAGCCCCTACAGGCGGTCATATGGTTGTTGTGGTCGGGAAGACCCCATCAGGCGACTACATCGTTCACGACCCTTATGGAAGCCTTAACGACGGCTATACGGGTCCTGTAACAAATGGCAAGGGAGCAGTCTATAAACGTTCTGAGCTAGCTCGTAGATGGTGCCCTGGCGGCAATGATGGTTGGGGTAGAATTTTTGATGCTGTAAAAAAGTAGAAGGTTCTACTCTCACGGCGGGAGTAGAACTCATCAAAGAATTTGAAAGTTGCCATTTAAAATCATATCCAGATCCGAAAACTGGTAGAGAACCAATCACTATTGGTTGGGGAAGTACTAAAGATTTTGATGGCAGTCCTTTTAAACTTGGAAGAGTTATCACACAAAAGTATGCTGATACTCTATTTGATTTTGATTTGAAAAATAGATTCCTTCCACAACTTATAAAAATACCATATTGGAGCGAAATGAATGACAATCAAAGAGGGGCTTTACTTTGCTTTGCTTATAATCTTGGTGGAGATTTTTATGGTCATCCTGACTTCAATACTATTACGAGGGTCTTGAAGAATAAAGAATGGTCTAAAGTACCTGATGCCCTTTATCTTTATAGAAATCCTGGTAGTAATGTAGAGGCAGGATTAGCGAGAAGAAGAAAAGCAGAAGGAAAACTTTGGGTTTCTTAATCTTCAACTTTAGTTCTTAGAGCGATTACTGTAGTTAAAATTGCTAATAAAGTTTCATATCCTCTTCTCTCGGATTCTTTACAATCCAAGGGAGGAGGATTTTTTAAACCACCTAATACATTAGCACTGATGATTGATCCTGGAATCATAAAGTTACATGCCATGAAGTTCAATCCAACAAAACCAACTGCTGATACACAAACGATAAAAATAAGTTTGTTTAAATTTAGTTTCATCTTCCCTCCTGTTTGTGTATCCAGGTCTTTAATTCATGTAAATAATGTCTGAGTTGATCTGCTTTTTGTAGATGCCAAATATCTCCACTCTTGAAATATTCTTGAGTGTGGTTATCTATTGCTTTTAACGTGTTGTGAATAGGAGCATTCCATGGCTCTCTAATCGGAGTGTTCCACTCTCTTGGCATATTCGGGTTCCCCACCATTTATATTTATCCAGGGGGTTGACAGAATCCTAAATAAATGCTATATTATGAATTCCTCACAAACGGGGATCACATCATGACAGCGTGAGTGAAAATTTAGAGCCGTGGAAAGTGCCCTCCGAGAGGTTGGGTGTACCCCCTTTCTATACGGATGTAGAGTTCTATTCAATTAAATGCTTTTTAAAACCTTTTCAATTCTTGCCATTGCCGCTGCAGGACTAGCACCCCTTCAAGCAAAGGCAGCGAGCGGATGTTCCCTCGCTTCACATTATGGTATTGGTGATGGATATCACGGGCAGACAACTGCCAATGGTGAAAGATATAACGCATATGGAAAATCGGTAGCACATAAATGGTTGCCATTCGGAACAAAGTTGAGAGTGACCAACCAACGTAATGGTAAATCTGTAATTGTGCGTGTGAATGATCGTGGTCCCTATGTAGGTGGTAGGGATTTAGATTTGTCTTATGGAGCATTTTCCACGATTGCAAATCCTGGACAAGGTGTAGCCAGCATCTGTTATTCACGGGTCTGATAACACCATAAATAATGGGGAGTGCTGCAGACCTCCCCTTTTTTATGAACCTCAAACAAAAAACAATTAGGTTTGCTATTATTGGTATTACATTAACAACAATCGTAGCATCTCTTTCAAAATGTACAGGTATTGATGAGAAACATCTTTATGACCTGTTTGATGAAATTCAAAGAAAGTATTTCCCAAATACTGAATTGAATGAATACATTATCAAAGATCCTAAACTTTTAGACAATAGAGTTAAGCGTGATGTTGACAAAGCAATAGCTGAGTATGAACGCTTGACAGGAGACGATGGAACTGTTAGAATTCCATCACCACGACGCTCAGAGAAACCAGTAGACACCTCGGTGTGCTACACTCCTGAATGTCAAGCACTTGGAGGAGAAATCCGACTCTGTGCTCCATGGGTTGACAACTGCCCATTGGATGTGGTAAAATAAACAAGTTGTCTCAGTAGCTCAGTGGACAGAGCAACCGCCTTCTAAGCGGTCGGTCGTTGGTTCGACCCCAACCTGAGACGCCAGGGCGATTAACTCAGCGGTAGAGTGACCTCCTTACAAGTGGTAAGTCACTGGTTCGATTCCAGTATCGCCCATTACATCTATAAATAAGTCATGGAAGAAATCCAGAATGAATTGAAAGAAATAAAAAGGATGTTGAAAGATGTTAGTTATCAGATGCAGGAGCTGCGGGAAAGTATTAGAGGAACATCCTTCCCAGCTCCGATGCTGCCAATGCCCCAACCTTACCAGCATCCGTGGTGGGAATATCAGCGGATTGGATCTTACCCTAGTAGAAATAATCTCGGGGGCCAAGTCCAAGCGGCAGGATCAGTCGATCTTGACCAAACAAGATCTACAATTTCAGGAGCAGCGAAAGCAGCGTAAAGTTCGTAGATTAGATTTTGAAGTAAGATGAGACATTTAATTGTCACTATAATGGAGAATCCAGTATTAGTATCTCTAATGGGTTCTCTCTTGATCATTCCCCCGATCTGTGGTATCATGATCATACATCGGGAAAAATAACGGGGTGTAGCTCAGTTTGGTAGAGCACTGCTTTTGGGAAGCAGGGGCCGTAGGTTCGAATCCTATCACCCCGATTGTCATTACGACATACTATGATTGAAATCACACAAGATGAATTTGAAAGCAACTTCGATGCTTATATGGATCGAGTTGAACAAAACCAAGAAATGTTTTTAATCAGACTACCTGATGGTAGAGGTGTTGTAATGGCACCTGTTGATAAAGAAACTAAAGAAGTTTTTGACAACGTTATCAAGAAAAATTATGTCCCTGAAATCACAGATTGAAACAGCAAAAGATGCTGTAAGTAAAGCATTAATTACTGCATTAGAAAAAAAAGATACTAGTGCTATTAGCAATTTGATAAGCTGCTACAACAATTTAACTTCAATTCAAATTGTTGAACCATTTAATATTGAAATTGGCAAAGGTTCTGGTGGAATCTATACTAATAAGTACGAATCGTATAACATTCCTTGTGCTATGAATGATGATGTAATTTCATTTGGTGGTCTGGGTTAGACCTTAACTTACCCTGGTGGAGTCAATTACCCTAAATGCTATGCTTGAAACTAACATGAGATTTGTCGAAGAACTCGACAATGGCGATAAAGTGGTCACGTATTACAGCGTGAAGATGATTGACAAACGATTCTACTACGTGTATAATGGTGTCAATCACGGTCCTTACGAGGACTTTGACGATGCTGTTCAAGCAGCATACGAGGATCTTATTCCTCAATCTGTCTCGGGATGACATTAAAAGCGCCCTGGTCGGGTGAATCCCCCTTCTACACACATACACACAGGAGACATATTATGTCCAAAACACCTTATGAGCTTCGCTTTGAAATTTTCAAGCAAGCATACAATATGCTTTCTGATAATTATCATGTCGAATTTGCTCTTGCTGAAGCAACTAATGCTGGATGTCTTCCAACAAATTTTGCTGTCAGTTATCCAACTCTAACAGATGTTCTTCGTCAAGCAGAAGTCATCAACAACTTTGTTTCCGAGACAAAGTAGGTTTCCAATTTCCTAAAAAAATTGGTGGTGCGGATGGGGTTTTTAACTCCGCCGAGTTTCCAATTTTCTCGTAATCAAAATTGGTGGCGAGCCTGCTCACGGGGATTGACCGTCCCCACCCTGCGGTTGTAGTTCAGTGGTAGAACGCTATCCTTCCAAGTTAGATGTCGCCCGTTCGAATCGGGTCAGCCGCTTGCCCCACATGGGGCTACTAAATAAACTCTGTAGTTAATTATACAATACTATGATGATTCGTTCATTTATTGCCGCTGGTGTTGCTGCCGCTTCTATGGCTGCTCCTGCTATGGCACAAGTCACCAGCGTTAAGCAACTGAGTGATGTTCAACCTACACAGTGGTCGTATCAAGCGATTACTAATCTGGTGGAGCGTTATGGTTGTGTCGCTGGTTATCCCAATGGCACCTTCCAGCCTGGTCAACCCACTACTCGTGCTGAGCTTGCTGCTCTGACGAATGCTTGCCTTGATCGTATCAGTGAGTTCTACAGTGCTGCTGACGCTGCTCTTGCCGCTGCTCTCCGTGCTGAGTTCGCTAAAGAAATCGGTGCTACTAATGCTCGTGTGAGTGCTCTTGAACTTGCTGCTGCTCAAAAGGCACAAGGCGTGGGTAATTACCTGGGTGCTGGTGTACTGCTGAACAAGCAAGGCACCGCTGGTAACGGTTACACTGAGAACCGTACTATCTCTGGTGCTACCATCCAAGGTCGTTATGCTGTGAAGACTTTCAGCAATCAGAATGCTGTTGCTGTCCGTCCTTACACTAACCTTGTTGGTACTCCTGCTGGTCAGATCGGTGCTGGTGGTGGTGCTCTTCTCTCTTATGATTGGAGTCTTGCCCGTGCTGCTTCTGGTGTAAGCAAGGCTAACATCTACACTGGTGTTGGTTATCAAATCCCCTTCGTGAATAACACTGCTGCTAACTTCCAGTCCGCTGTGGGTGATCGTGGTCAAGTTGTTCTCGCTCTGGGTATCGAAGGTCGTCTGACCAACTCTCTGGTTGGTTTTGCTGATTTGAAGTTCCCTACCACCAATGCTGCCAATAGCTATGGTGCTACTAACGGAACTTATTCCCCTGTGTTCACCACTGGTCTTGGCTTTAAGTTCTGATGAAACTAATCAAGTATTGGAAAAATAGACCAAGGACCCGCCAAGGGTGGATTGATCTTTATATTTCATACTTGAAAAGGATACCAGAGAGGCAATACTTTCCAATCTTTGTATTGCTCTCTCTGTATTTCGTAGTTCCGTATAGTGAGTTTGTAGTCACTGCTCTCATACCACTATACTTTATCTTCGAGAAACAAGTTCGCTGGGTCTGTAGTAAGATCCCAATGCCAGATTATTTAAGGATAGGTGGATCAGTTATATTCTTTTTGGTTATGATTGATGACTACCTGTTTTACTTTGCTATCATGGCATTTGCTGCTTGGAGTGCCAAACAAGTAAGTAAAAGAAAGCAAAATGATGAAGAGTAGGGAGGCTTGACATCCTCCCTTTTTTCATATATACTATTGTAACAATTCGTAATACAACAAGATGACCGTAACGACTAATGAGCATGGGCAACAAAATCTGTTTGCTCGTGAACCGAAAATGTATATTTCTGATGAGGATGCCATCAAGTATGGTATGATGACTCACAACGAACGAGCAGAGCTTGCCAACGGACGCTGGGCTATGCTAGGATTCGTTGCTGGCATCGTGTCCTACGTTGCCACTGGCAAACTGTTTTTTGGCATTCTCTGACATTTGATTGACAATGACCGAACTTATCTTTATAATTACTAGTGTTGCCTTCTTCGTACTGTTGGCATACGCTGTAAATCAATTATCTGAAACTTACTAATGGCTTATCAAATTACTCTCCGTTCCCCTGATGGCACCGAACAAATTATTCAGTGTGCTGAGGATCAATACATTCTCGAAGCTGCTGAAGAAGCAGGTGTAGATCTTCCTTCATCATGTAAAGCTGGTGCTTGCTCTGCTTGTGCTGGCAAACTGCTTGAAGGAGAAGTTGATAACGAGGAGCAATCGTTCCTTGATGATGATCAACTGGAAGATGGCTGGGTGCTTACTTGTGTAGCATATCCCAAATCTGATTGTGTAATTCTTACTGAACAGGAAGAGAATCTGTGAGTGCTGGAATGCTGGGGCAACTTAGCCTTGCCCTTCAACAACTTGTAGAAGAAGGTGCTTGGGCTAACGATGATGAACTTAAAGTTTGTATCGCTGGCACCTTAAAGAAAGACAAATTTATTGTTATTCAAAACACTACTAAAAGAGGAGAAACGAAATGAAATTTGGATGGACCCCTGAGGCTGAGATCCTCAACGCTCGTCTGGCAATGCTTGGATTTGTAATTGCTGTAGGAACATATGCTACTACTGGGCAAATTATTCCTGGAATTTTTTGATTTGTGAGTGATGATTGATCTGTTTCCTGTTAGATTATATAAAAATTCTATTTACCCAACGGCTGAAGAAAACGAAAATACGGCAGAATTGCTCAAAGACTTGTTTTCTAAATGCCAAGGAAATAATAAATTTCCTGGAGAATCTGGGGTATCGACGGGAGAGTTGGGATTAAATCTTCACAAACATGAAGAATTAAATTGGTTAGTCAAACAATTAAATAATCACGTAGAACATTATTGGAAATATGGTTTATTTTATGAACCACGCCAAATTGAAATGGTAGATTGTTGGGCGAATCTCCATAAAAAAAATGACAGTACTGCTGAGCACTGTCACATGGGAGGTTGTTATGGCGAGAATCATGTTTCTGGAGTTTACTATTTTAGAAAACCCAAAGATCATGGGCATATACAATTTTGTAATCCTTTGGATTCTATTCTTAGAATGACCCCAGCGGCTATTCCCAATATTGGAATAGAAACTATTGGTTCTGAATTCCCAGCCAAACAATATGATGTTATATTATTTCCATCATGGCTTAAACATAGAGTTAAACCACACCCAGTTGATGAAATTAGAATAGCTATATCTTTTAATTATCAAGGAAAAAAATAAAAAAAACAGGGGGCATATGCCCCCCTTTTTTATGCCTGTGCTTCAGTCCAAGAGAAGCGAGCGTCAATGTTTCTAGATGTAGTATCTAAATTAGTAACTCTAACAGCAAGAACTTCTGGACCATCTGGGAAGATACCCGATGGGTTTGGTGGAGTTGATACCGAATACGAAGTTCCGCCACCACCAAGGATACAGTTAGAAATTTCTTTTACAATTGAAAGATCATATGAGTTAACACCAGTATCACAATAGAAACCATAGATAACTTCACCACCAAGTAGATCAGTATCTGTTGATAGAATAGAATATTGTGCTAATGATGTTCCTCCAACGTTTACCCAGTTGTTGTTGGCATCTGGTCTTGGATTTAAAAGTAGTTCAACAAAGAACTTACCAGTAGATGAAATGTCAACCTGGCGAAGAACAAGTTGCATTCTGTTTATGAGTTCTCTAGTAGCAAAGTTCCCAGGGGTGCTATTATCAACTGCTGGTGATACACGAAGAGCAATAATAGCTCTGGTTGCTCCAGCGGTAATTGAACGCTGTGTTTTAGAACCAACAGTATAAACATAAGCACGGTCTTCATCGTAACGACCTTCCATGATAACAGAAGATCCCCAGTGAGAAATGGTTGGAACTGATGTTGCTCTTAGAAGTTCAAGTGTAATTGGTTGAGCTGTGCTGTATGTAAATGTTTTAGCAGAACCTCCTCCAAGAGCAGGGAAAATAACTCCAGTTGGGTTTGCTGCTGTTACTGCTTTACTGAGAACAATATTAGTTCCAGAAATTGAGTGAACAAAAGCATCGTCTGGAATATTTGGTCCGACTACAACTTGTCCTTTTTGAATACCAGTTGCTGAACTTACTGTGCCAGTAGATGCCCCAGAAGCAATAGTTAAATTAACTCCTGTTGCTCCTGCCTGTTCTCTGGTAACTCCAGTAAATGAACCACTTTCAACTTGAGCTAGAGGAGAAAGAGCTGATCCTGTTGCTGTAGTTAAACTGGTTGGAGTTGAACTTCCAGCAACAGTTGTGATTGTGAATGTTGTAGAACTAGGAACAGAAGCGACGTAATATGTTTTTTCTGATACAACATTCGAGAACGGTCTATCAAATGTAATTGTTTGTGTTCCGCCTGGAATTAATCCTGAAGTTGAACCAACTGTAATTGTATTTCCAGCACCATCTACAGAAATTACATCTTGTTTAAATTCTGTTTTGCCAGTATAATTAATGTATTCGATAACACCAGCAGTAGAGCTTGTGGTTTGTTTTACTCTTAAAGTTCCTGATGGTGGGAAAGCATAAGGTGCTTTGTCAACATAAATTGTTGTGTCGGAAGGTCCAATAGACTTGGTTGCTTTGGCAAATGGGGGAATTGTATTAACTTCATAACGAGCAGGTAAGTTACCTGATCTCATGTATGCTTCTGTGTTGAAGTTATTGTTTGGAATCTTGTGAGCATAGATTACGTTACCATCTGTAGCTCTAAATCCCCAACGAATGAATCCAGCACCATACCAAGAGTAATCAATGTAGAACATCTGCATTTTGGTTACATCAAGATCGTAACCAGATTTACCAGTTCCATCACAACGATCAATGTTCCATTCATTCTGGAACCACTCTACTTCTAATGTTTTAGAAACAGGAACATTATTAGCAGAAGGACCACGATAATCTGGGAAGATTACAATCTGTGTGTCTGAAATAACACCATCAACTCTATAAGAAGAACCACGAATTACAATATAATCTCCTGGAGTTAATTGCTTGGAAAATTTAGTACCCTGACCATTTGGAGTTGTATAACTAGAAACCAGTGAACTACCAGAGGTTACAGTTACTTTTCCAGATAACTGGAATGTGGAAGATCTACGAACAGCACTTAGATGACCATTGGCATAACGGAAGAAGATACCGTTTTGTTGATCCATCATACCAATTTCAAGTTTACATCCATAAGAATTGACGGGAGAAATTGTGTAATTACCAGCAGCCGTAGATTCTTGAGGAGTTGTAGTTGTTGTGTATTGGAATGTATATGGTCCTATGACATTAGATACTTGGAATTGTCCATTGTAGTTATTATCATTAACGCCACGGACATCAACAATAGTATCTCTGGTTAGATTATGAGCAACAGCACAAACAACTGTTACTGTACTACCAGATGCTGTGATGCTATCAATGTTTTCGATGGCAGGAGCAAGAATAGAACCAGTAGAGAATGCTACGCCTTTACCTGACTGGTAACGGAAGTAACGTTTTGTCTGGCGAATTGCTGCTTGGTTTTTAGAGAATGAATTGGTGGAGAATTTTACGCCACCATCAAATGCTCTATGGATTGAATTGCCTTGTGGTCTAGGATAAAGCTTTTTAGTTCCACTATTGATGCCTCCAGAAGGAGCGGCATCTGGGAAATAATATAATCTGGTTGGAGATTCTACTCTCGCTACAACCCAAGAACCGTTGACATTAGTACCAGAAGAACCAGTAACGGCGATTTCATTTCCAACTTCTAAACCATGAGCATTGGTTGTGTCAACTTGAACAGCACCTGCCATAGAACCAGAACCAGCGGCGAGGGTAATTGTTCCTCCAATATCAGATCCAGTATAATGTACACCGATGTAAATAGCAGTTCTTGAAGAATCGAAGATACCTCCATTGCCAGCAGTCCAGGGGAATGAAGATGTATATTTGAACGTGCTTTGTCCTACTTGAACGCTATCTACAATGAATACGCCATTAGCACCAGGGAAATCTGTATCTTGTACAAAGATTGCTGAACCTTCTGCTGGCAAAGCAGTTGATAAAGTATTAACTGAAACAGTAACAATTTTGCTATTTGTTGTTACTTGAATATCAGTAACAGTTAATGGACTTTCTCCTTTATAAGCAAAAGGATTATTGTTAATTGTTGCTAATCCTTCCCATTTTGTGCTCTGAGTTCCATACTCAAAGTCAGTATCCATCTGAGATTGTGGTTGAGAAATTCTCAACTTGTTTACAGCATCATGATATGATTCAGCTGGTTGTAATGTCTCTTCAAATTCATCATAGACAATTTGTAATTTGTCTGTGGATGACATTGAAGTGGTATCGTATGCTAACGTTACTCTTGTTGTGGTAACGTTACGAATATCAGTGGCAATTTGATAATTAGTTGCTGTAAGCTCTGGGTCCGAGAAATTATAGATTACTTTGTTGTCGGTAACGTTAGTAATCAGTACAAGTTTTTCTCTAGTGATACCACCAGGAATAACAACTTGTCTTGTTGCTGGATCAAAGATGTAGTAATTGTTTAGAATAGACTTTCTCGCCATTACTTAGTGCCTCTAAATGGATATTCTTTGCTCTTTCTATTTATTAGACACCATACTTGCCACGAGTAGCGTTGAAGTTCTTAGAGACTTCTGCTGCCGATAATGATTTATTATAGATACGAACTTCTCCTATTCTACCTTGATAATAATAACCAGCACTCTCATTTGTCCATCTTCCTAATCTAATAACTCTAGAAGAAAAACTTGGGGAGTTTGTTGGAGCAGATGTTATTGTTTGCTCTACTCCATTCATATAAATTTTTGTTGTTGTATTAATTGCTCCTGGAGATTTTGTTACTAAAACATGTTTCCAAATATTCGTGGGGAAAACATTTTGAGCTGTTTGAACATTTAATCCACCATTAAAACTGGCAGATAATCTAAAATTATCAAACAAACCAATAGCTATAGTATCTCCAGCAGAAGGTCCATTTCCATAAGCAAAAAATGTTTTGTAATCACCCGCACCATTAGTGCCAGTAAAATAAAACCATCCTTCCAAAGAAATAGCAGCGTTCCCCGTTATTGGAAAACTTCCAGTAGCATGTTCAATATAATCATTAGTTCCATCAAATACAAAATAACCAGCACTATTGAATGTTGCTTCTGTAATTGTTCCAGTATAAGAATTACTTGAAAGATTATTTACGCTAGTATCGTATATAAAAAATTCATTTGTTCCTATTGTTCCAAAAGTAGAAACTACATATTTAGAATCTGTTCCTAAAGCATAACTGAATAAAGATTTTGTCAAATCTGGAGAATTTAATTTAGTTTGATTAGTTCCATCCAAATTAGAAAAATATAATGCTCCTTTAGATCCTTGACCATTTACAGTTGCCGAACTTCCTACAATCAACGTTGAATTTTGTATTGCTACCGTAGTACCAAATCTAGTATAATCTGTATTATCAGACGCTATGACTTGGGTTTGTCCACTGCCATCGGTATTATAAACATATACAGCGCCTTTATCATATCCTCCTCCACCAATTTGAACTCCTGGTGCTCCCACAGCAATTTTTCCATTTCCAACTGCTATTGAAGTTCCGAATTTAAGTTGTTGAACTGTGGTAACACTGATTTTTACTTGACCAGTTCCATCCAAATTGTAAACATAAATGGAACCATTTCTGCTAGTTGTTGTACCACTGCTATCATCATTATATGCTCCAACATATAATTTGTTATCTTTTATTTCTACGGTACTACCAAAATAATCAAATTGATATCTATCAGAAGCTGTTACTTTGACTTCTCCAGTTCCGTTTGTGTTGTAAACATAAACAGCTCCAGCTGCAATACCATCTCCTACTGCTCCCACAGCAATTTTTCCATTTCCAATAGCTACTGATTCTCCAAAACGTTTGTCTGCAGAATAATCTGATGGAGACATTGTGCTATTTGATTGACCAGTTGATAAAGATATTGAGTATGCTACTCCAGTTAATGTATTATTATTCGGAACTCTATATCCTACAACTATTAATCCTTCTCCAATCGCTAAGTCTGCTATATAACCCTTTTGTAAATCTGGAACTGTTTTTAACCCAGAATAAAGATCTGGAAGATATATACTTCTTTCTAAAATTCCGTTCATTGTGTAAACGTGAATAGTTCTATTACCGTTTGTTATGGCAATTCTGTTTTCTCCAACAGCTAATATTGGGGATGATACTCCAAGAGAAGATGAATCTTTGAAAGGATCTGTTGTTTCTGGGATTAAGAATTTTTTTGGAGATAAATTATAAGTTGCTTTGTTTTTGAAATCATAATTTAATAATAAATTATTATCATAAACAATAGCATCAGGAGAAATTTTTGGATAATCTATTGTTGGTGTTGTGGTAGCTCCATATTGGAAAGTATTTGGCTCATCTATTTGTACTTTCTTATTAGATATTTGAGTTGCTAGATCATCGAATACCAATTTGTTAGCACTGAAAGGATATGTGATAAGATCGCTAGTATCTTGTCTTACGGAACCATCATATAGCTTACCAATTTCATCAGAAATGTTAAGAATTTTATATGAAATTGTTTCTCCAGCTCCATCCAAATATTCGAAATCTCCTAAACCATTACCAGATGTACTAACTTTTCCAAATGTATATCTTTCTGGGTATTGAATTACTTCAATAATAGGTTGATCATAAAACAAAACATAATAAAATGATGGATCGGCATCAAGATTTATTCCCCCACCATGTCCAGTTAAACCATCGCTAATGCCAAAGCTATTACTTACCCAAGTGCTGTACAGTTCTCTTCTCCAAACAACATCTCCATTTTTGGAATACTTGGTTAGAATTCCTCTCCAGTCATTGGCAGTATCATCATAATACCTACCAAATACTACAGTTTGTTCTGTTTCTGTATCTGATTTTACTTGAAAATAATTGATTAATTCGCTGCCAGGAGTTTGTTTTTGCCAAATGATATTACCTTCAGCAGTATATTTTATAATAAAAGAACGTTGATTTGAACCAAGGTCAGCAATTCTTCCCACCACGTAAATTTGATCATTGTCATCTATATACACATCTTCACAGTACACATCAACATAATATCCAGGATTGCTTGTGATAAAACTATTGAGTGTTCTATCCCAAAGAACTTCGCCAGTAGTCGCATCTAATTTAACAATGTAACCTTTATAAGAACTATCGTCTTCTATTGATCCGACAGCAACAACTTCTCCTCTATCATTAGCTGCAATTTTATTTAAAATTACGTCTCTGCCTAGCATGTAAGCAGACTTACCCCAACCAGGATTACCTGACGTATCAAATTTTTCTATAAATGCTTGAGCACCTGAAGTTAAATATGGAGTATTGCCACAAGCATAATAATTGTTGTTGCTATCAATAGCAATACCAGTATATTCTAAGTCAGCTGTATTTGTAGAAGACTGCCAACTAACCACACCACCATTAGAATACTTAGCAATCCAAGGAACAGTTCCTGTTTTACCAACAACAATCAAATTATTATTGTTGTCAATCTCCATTGCTTTTAGAGTAGTATTAACTCCAGTCTGAGTAGATTGAACAGTAACATTCCAATCAGCAGCACCTTGATCGTTTCTTTTTTCAAACCATCCAAACTTTTTTGATTGGCTATCAGATGCTGTGCCAGATAAAAGATATTTTTGATCTACAAAATTATATCTAATTTCGTCGGGAAGATAAACTCCGTCAGTTGTTGCTGATTGATCAATTGTTTTGAAAAAATTTGTAACTAAATCTACACCTGATGAACCTAAAAGAAAAAGGTTTCTGGCTGCGCTGTTAAAACCTACTGGCATTTATCTATCCTCAGCTAAAGTCGGTGTTGCCTTGACCATATACTCTAACGTTTCCTCCAGAATCTCTCACGATAACAAATGTTAGAATATCTGTGTTTGTTGTTGAAAGTGGTGGAGAACCTCCAGACCAACGAATGCCGTTGCTAACGGCATTACCATCTACAGTACAAGCATCTCCATAAGTAGCAGCTGTATTACCTTCTAGAATTAGAGTAATAGTAATGGACTGACCATTAACTAAATTAGCTCCAGTGAATGCCCAGGTATTGATTGCTTGTGTTGTTGGTTTGCCTAGTACGGTGTTAGAACCTGCTACGTTGATTGTTAATGTATTTGAAGTTGGTGTTAGCGTGGTTGTAAATTCGTTGAATACTTTTTCAACAATACGACCACCCAAAGTTGTGGAACCATCAACACTTAAACTTACTAGGGTTCCAACTGATGTGAGTGAAGAGTTGACAACTGTTGGACCAAGAGATGTTAAACTTAAAGCAAGCTGGTTTCCGATTGCGAATTTTTTGCCCGTGGCAAGTTCTAGGTTTTCTGACATTACCCAGTACTTGTCAGTTCTGCTGTGATCGTATAGAATTGTCTTGTTGGATGCTCCCTTAAGAATCAAACCACCGCCGTCTGCTCCCAGATCAGTAGGACCAGCGGCTTCAAATGTGGCAGTACCAGTTGAACCAGAAACAGCATTAGAAAGAACTGCTGTGTTGCCAGAAATAGAAACGATGTATGTGCCAACTGGTACAGAAATACCTCCAGTCAATGAAGTAATTGTCATACCAGGAATTAATCCAGAAGTTGGAGTTATTCCAGTAATTGTTGTTTGACCATTTTGAGTATTTGCTGTGAAACTTGTTGTCACGACAGCGGCAAGTTCTAAATTCTTATCATCGACAGAGACAACGTTTGAATTGACAGTGGTTACAGTTCCGTTGACAGTCAGCTGACCATCAATAATTAGCCCACCATTAACTCTCAAATCTTTTGGAATGGTAACGTTGAAAGAACTATCTCCACGAATCCAAGCTTCGGTTCCAGAAGCAATAACTAACTGGTTATTGCCAGTAGCACTAGGTGGAACATATGTAGCGTTGGTTGAGTTCTCATCTGGAGAAGCACCAATCAGAACGTTACCACTTCCCAGTAATCCATAGCCAGCAAAGTGACCAATACAAACGTTGTAGTTGCCTGAAATATTTGATTCTAAAGCACTGTTGCCAACTGATATATTTCCATCACCATCTTGTACTGATAGTTGAGAATCTTTACCAACAGCGACGTTGTTAAATCCTGTAGAACATGCTCTTAAAGTTCTATAACCATAAGAAGTATTAGAAGCTCCAGATGTAACTCCTAATCCAGATTCATAACCAAAAGCAGTATTTTGAGAACCAGTGGCATTGTTTTCTAAAGCATTGAAACCTAATCTTGTGTTGGTATTAACTTCACCACCACCTCTACCAATTTTAATTGGAGTGCTTCCGCCGCCACGAATAATAATATCTGAATTAGCAAAGTTTGGCGTACCATTTACAGTGAATGTATCGCCTACAACTGTATTAACAGTAAAGTTTTTGGAAACAGTTAAAGAATTATTGATTGTTGTTGTGCCAGTTGAAGCAGCAAAGTTTAATGATGTGGCTGCTCCAAAAGCATTTACTGTAGTTGCTGATGTATTGAATACAGAAAATGATGTCGTGTTGGTTGTTATGCTGGTGCTAAATTGTGGGCTCGTGGAGAATACGAGAACACCAGTTCCTGTGCTATCAGAAACAACACCTCTTAATTGTGTTGATGTTGTCGTGGAAAATGCTGCTAATGTATTTGAGGTATATGCTACTTGAGCACCAGCACCACCACCTGTTCCGAAGTTAATTGTTGACCCATCAGTAGCATTAAAAGTTAATGTGTTGTTGATTGTTAAAGACTTTTGGGAAGCAAACGTTAAAGCTGCTGCTGTTGTCGTTGTTAAAGTAAGACCATTAATGCTCGTGGCTGTAGCAACGCCAAGAGTAGGACTTGTTAATGTTGGTGATGTTAATGTTTTGTTTGTTAAAACTTGGGATTCAGATTCTGTGACAAATCTATTAGCAATAGAACCATCGTATGTTCTCCAATAACCTCCAGCTTCATACCATTGAATGGAACTAAATGTCTGAACAACTCCACTTGAGTTGGTTGTTCTGTTTACACGTACTCCTCCGTCTGAGCCAACTAAATTATTTCCTCTTCTTAATTCAATTTCATTGTCAGCTACATTTAAAGTTGTTGTATTAATAGTTGTTGTAGTTCCAGAAACAAGAAGATCTCCACCAATGGTTACTGTGGATCCATCATCTGTAATAATGCTATTTACAAACTGTTTGTTTGAATTATCCCACTTAATAATTTTAGAGTCGCCAAAATTATTAGAATTTTTTACTGAGAATGCTGTAGTTGAAAGGGATAATCCTCCGTTAGAATCAGCAGTGTATGTTGTATCTGTATTTACGGAAGAGATATTGATCGTAGTATCTGTCTGAGTTACAGTTGATGCTCCTGAAGCAGTGATTGTTAAATCGCCAGAAACATATGAGCCGCTTGTTGTTCCTCTTAATCTAGTTACAGTGTTTGTATCTGTAGCAGCTACTGTTATTGTTGTTCCAGTTTGAGAAATTGTGGCAGCTCCAGAACCAGTAATGGTAATGTCGCCAGTATTATAACTAGCAGTGCTTCCTCCACGAATTCTGGTAATTGTATCTTGAGAAGAAATGGTGATGTCCGTACCACTTTGAGATAATGTAGTTGCTCCTCCTTGTAATAATGTAAAATCTCCTGAAGACAATACTTGACCAGTTCCTGCTCTTAATTTGGTTACTGTGTCAGTAAATGTAGAAGAAATTGTTATGACATTACCTGTTTGGGAAACAGTAGAAGATCCACCAGCGGCAATAGTAACATCGCCATCAACTAAAGATCCTCCAGTTGAAGCTTGAATTCTTGTTACAGTATTTGTATCGGTAAAACTAGAATTAATTGTGATGCTATCATTTGTTCTAGTCAAACTGACATTTGAACCAGCAACTAATACTACATCATCTGAAATTCCTCCTCCCGAATTTCCACCTGAAGTAAGACGAATTATTTTTTCACTCGATGATGGTCCGTCTTGAGCTGAGATGCTGTATGTGGTATTATTATCTGGGGTTGTTATCGTGCCTCCCAGCGAAACAGCAGTACCATTTATATTAATTGTGGAATTTGCTAAAGCAGTGTTAGGAATATTGGAAAATAAATTATTACTTCCAGATAAACTACAATTCTGTAGCGTTTTATTGGTTATTGTTTGAGTGGCATCTAAGTAAACATTACCTGGGCTATCCCAAACAAGACTATTGCCTGTGCTTTTTAAGTATTGACCAGAAATTCCAGTGGAACCATTAATAGAAATGCCATTACCAGTTAAATCTAAGTTATCTCCAGATACCAGTTCTTCAATCTTTTTTGAAACTGGGTTGACAATTAATGGAAAACGGTCTGCCATTACACTAACTACAGAAGGGCGTATTTATTCTTAAAGTTATTTATGCCCAACAAAGACCGACTGATAAAGGATCTTAATGTCAGGACCCTGTGACATTAGTAGGTACTAACACCTATTGACTTCCTAAATAAAAGGTTGTATTATAAATAAGTGTTAAGGAATGGAAACATTCCTTCACATACATTCATAAACCTTTACGCTCTTTTAGAACTATGACTGCTACTCTCGCCCAACAGCGTGGAAGCAACACTTGGGAACAATTCTGTGAGTGGGTGACTTCTACCAACAATCGTCTTTACGTTGGTTGGTTCGGAACTCTAATGATTCCAACCCTTCTCGCCGCTACTATCTGTTTCATTGTTGCTTTTATTGCTGCCCCTCCTGTCGATATTGACGGCATCCGTGAACCTGTTGCTGGTTCTCTAATGTATGGAAACAACATCATCTCTGGTGCTGTTGTTCCTTCAAGCAACGCTATCGGACTTCATTTTTATCCGATTTGGGAAGCAAATTCACTCGATGAGTGGCTATATAATGGTGGACCTTTCCAACTAATCGTCTTCCACTTTTTGATTGGTATCTATGCTTACATGGGTCGTGAATGGGAACTATCTTACCGACTGGGTATGCGTCCTTGGATTTGTGTTGCCTACTCAGCACCCGTTGCTGCTGCTAGCGCAGTTTTTCTGGTCTATCCCTTCGGTCAAGGATCCTTCTCTGACGCTATGCCTCTGGGGATTTCGGGAACTTTCAACTACATGCTTGTTTTCCAGGCAGAACACAACATTCTTATGCACCCTTTCCACATGCTGGGAGTTGCTGGTGTCTTCGGTGGTTCTCTTTTCTCTGCTATGCACGGATCTCTTGTCACCTCTAGTCTTGTACGTGAGACGACAGAAACCGAATCCCAGAACTATGGATACAAGTTCGGACAAGAAGAAGAAACCTACAACATTGTAGCTGCTCATGGATATTTTGGTCGTCTTATTTTTCAGTACGCTAGTTTTAATAACTCTCGTAGTCTTCACTTTTTCTTGGCAGCTTGGCCTGTTGTCGGTATTTGGTTCGCTGCTCTGGGCGTGTCAACCATGGCGTTCAACCTGAATGGTTTCAACTTCAACCAGTCCCTGCTTGATAGCAGCGGTCGTGTGGTTAACACTTGGGCTGACATTCTCAATCGTGCTAACCTTGGCTTCGAAGTGATGCACGAGCGTAATGCTCATAACTTCCCTCTCGACCTTGCTGCTGCTGATATGACCCCTGTTGCTCTTACGGCACCAGCTATCGGTTGATCTCTTTTTTAAAAACAAATTGTGGAGTCCTTCGGGGCTCCTTTTTTTGTGCCTATTGATTTGTTAATAATCCATAACAAATATATGCCAGACTAATCCGATCCCATAGACGATCGTATATTTTCTTGACAAACCCACTGGGTCATGCTACGATATGGAGAGCGATTTTTTTCCAATGACAACGTACAAAATCTGGATTAGCTCTGGCGATGATTCTTTTGCTAGAACTTATTTTAATGAACTTGGTGCTGTTCAACTTACTCAAGAACAAGTTGATAAGTATTTTACTTTCACTGAAGACGGCGAACTTGAATTTGATCAAGATCTTCTTGCCGAAGCAACCGAGAAAGAATATGATGACCCAGAGCGGGATATGCCATCATGGGATACCATTACTGATGGTTGTATTTGCTGGGGTCCTGATGTAGATGATCAAAACATTGGCGTTTCTCTAGCAGATGATGAAGATAATCCTATTTGGGTTAAGCCAATTTCCACGCTTCCTTATTACACACAAGAAGAAATTGAAGACGGAATCCCTCAAGAAAACGAAGAGGATGATGCTATTGCTTATATCAGTTATGAAATGATGAGCAAAGAAGGAGTGTGGATTGCCTACAATTCTTATGAGCGTGGTAGTTACATTGGAGAATTTGATCTTCCTGACGACGAAGAATTTGATTCGTCCAAACTTGTGGTATACTTGACTGAGGTGGCAGAGTCCTGGACCGTCGTAAGTGGCATTGAGTACAACGGTACAGATGTATACTGTGATGGAGATACCATTGGAAAAGGTATTGATTGGTATGTCTACCACAACGATAATCTTTATAGCTTTAAATGATATGAACATTCACATTTACAAAACGACTGGTTGTAGTTATTGTACTAAAATTATTGAACTCATGGAAAGGGCTGGAGTTCCTTATCACTCATCTTTAGTTGGTGTGGATATCACTAGAGAAGAATTCAAAGAACTTTATCCTAAAGCTTCTGGGTTCCCTTATGTTATTATTGATGATGAACCTATTGGTGGTCTTACCGAAGCAGTTAAACTATTTGTGGAAAAGGGGTTAGTAAGTTCTAGAAAAAAATGAGTAATGACGATAAAACACCCATAAATAAAGGTGTGGAGCTAATGCTCAGGAGGGCTAAGTCAGAGCCAAAAACACATGGTTTAAAATTATTCAAACAATTTTCCCTCCTAAAAAAACAATTCTTTTTTAAATTTGAATTCGCTTGGAGGGACTTAAACTAACCAAGTCACTCGGAGAATTAAAAATGGAATCACCTACAATCCTCTTTTTCATGGGCTGTTTTGTAGTTCTATTTCTTATAGTTGGAATTATAGCTGGTTGGTTTATTAACGATATCGTTTATAATTTCTACAACAAAAATTCTCCTCAACTTCATCCAGAAATGTATGATGACCAGGGAATTGTTATTAACGAAGAGCTACTCGCTGTAACTTTTATTGACGAAGAAGAGGAAGAAGAAGAGGATGATTATTATTGACATGAATCAGGTTATGATTAGTAACTTGATGGCACAACTTAAGAAAGACGAACTGAATGAAAGTTTGGTTCGTCACATGGTCCTCAAAAGTTTAGTCGCTTACGAGAGACAATACAAAGAAGAGTATGGGGAAGTTGTTTTAGCTTACGATAGTAAGCATTACTGGCGTAAAGACTTCTTTCCCTACTACAAATATAATAGAAAAAAAGATCGAAAAAGTTCTGGATTAGATTGGCATTCAATCTTTGATGTCTTGAATAAAATTCGTGATGAAATTAAACAATACTTCCCATATAAAGTGATGGAAGTATTGGGAGCAGAAGCAGATGATGTTATCTCCGTACTGTGCCGAAACAAAAAACCGAAAGAAAAAATTTTAATTCTTTCTGGAGATAAAGATTTCATCCAACTTCATAAGTATCCTGGGGTGTATCAATATAACCCCATCATGAAGAGTTATATCACATCTGACAATCCTTATACTTTTATTAAAGAACATATTATTAAAGGCGACAAGTCGGATGGCATACCTAATTTCTTATCAGATGATGATACTTTTGTCTCGGAAAAAAGGCAGAAGCCAATTAGTCAAAAGAAATTAAATATGTGGGTGGACCAAGACCCTGCTATGTTCTGTAAAACTAAGGCAGAAATTGATAACTATTACAGAAATAGAACACTCATTGATTTAGATTATGTGCCATTAGATTTGGAGTTTAAAATTTTGAATGAATTTAATGATCTAAATACAATTGACAAACAAATTCCTTTGGAATACTTCCAGAAAAATCAATTAAATGATCTGATAGAAGTATTCTATTTTCGTAGTTCCTCGCCATTTAAGAAATGAAACTTTTAATTTCGGAAGTGCTCCAAAAAGTGAGCAACGCCAAGACCAAATCGGAGAAAATTAAACTTCTTCACGAACACAATACTCCTGCCCTACGTTCCATTCTCATTGCTAACTTTGATGAGAGTGTAATCTCTATGCTTCCTGAGGGTGATGTTCCATTCACTCCCAACGATGCCCCCAAGGGTACGGAACATACTGTTCTTGAGCACGAATATCGTAAGCTTTACCTGTTCTTCAAGGGTGGTAATTCTTCCATCAATCAAACAACCAGAGAGAATCTTTTCATTCAACTTCTGGAAGGTCTACAAGAAGAAGAAGCTAACCTTCTTGTACTCACAAAAGATAAAGCACTCAATAAAAAATATAAAATTACTCGTGCTTGTGTTGAAGAAGCATTCCCCCAAATTAAGTGGGGTGGTCGTAGCTAATGAGAATTCTCCATCAAAATTGTGATCCTGAATTGGCAAATGACAAAAGTTTGCCTTACAATGCTTATCTAGTTACCTATGAGATTGATGGAGCGATTGCTTACGATTTAGTTATCCCAGAAAAGCAAATGGAGATTTTTGATTATTACTGGGATAACTATCGTGAAGGTCTCAAAGGTTGGAAACAATCTGAAGGTAGAGTCAATCCAAAACTTTGGGGAAATAAACCTAAAGAAGAAAAGAAGAGGCGCTAATGGAAAGCAGTTATAAAAATACTTTTTGTATTCAATATTGGAAACTAATTGATCCGTCTGATGTTAAAGTTCTTAGACGGATCAATAAAAATGGTAGACCAATATCTACCAAAAAATATTCTGAAGTATTTTTCTACACTAATCTAAAAGATGCTATGCCTGATGCCAGATTTTTAATGGAAAATGGATATGACATCAAGATTAGAAAATGTTGTAAAGGAAAAAACGATTCATTCTGGCTAATGTAAATGGGAAAGCATTACTTACTTAATCTTTACGGCTGCTCGTTGTCTCTATTAGACAACGAGTTTTTTCTCTGTGATCTATTAGAGAATGCTGCCGAAGCATGTGGAGCACATGTACTCCAAACTATGTCACATCAATTTGAACCTCAAGGAGTGACAGCAATTTGTTTACTTTCTGAGAGTCATATCAGTATTCATACTTGGCCAGAGAAAGGAGAAGCCGCTGTTGATGTATTTACTTGTGGCGAATCAGAACCAAAGATTGCTTGTGACATTGTTATTGAACAATTAAAAGCAACAGATTATACTTTAGAGTATATACAACGGTAACAAAAGATACAAAATTGGTGCCATAGATAATATACGTTCACCCATTTGGGCGGAAGTAGGGAAACCGAAGGAACGCACTTTACACTAGTAAAGGAGCAAATCCCATGTCACAAGCAACCTATAGAGGTTGTCAGTATAATACTGACGCACCCAAAGAAGAATATCGTAAGTGGTATTCACAAACTCATGCCCCAGCACACCCACAAAATACATATCGTGGTGTTGCCTATCGTCCCTGTAAGAATCAGGAGGTAGCACAATGAGTTGGTTAGAAATTATTCGTAGACGTATTCAAAAAGAGAAACGTCTAAAGCAAGCACAACTTGTAATGGCAATGAAATAATTTAGAGAGGGGTTGACACCCCTCTTTTTTTATGTTATGATATGAACGAATCTGCTTTGATACTATGGCTTCATTAAAGCGGGCTACTAAAATGCTTACCAAAGCATTAGATAACCCAGCATATACTTACGACCAGTATGTTGAAATTCTCAAGCGTCGTCATGAAATTAAGAAACTACGTAAAAACCTACAAGACTATGAGCGAGCAAACCGTGGATTTGGATACACAATTGACCCAGCGATCTTTGAACAACCAATCAGTGAAGCTAGTGACGGTGACTCCGAAAGCGGAGGAGACGATGGCGTATGTAGCGAGAGTGAGCAACCCGAACAACCAGGACAATCCGAAGATCTCGGGGTTGCTTAAGTATTGTATTCAACATGGTCACTGGAGTGTGTTTGAACAAGCACACATGACTCTTGAAATCAATACAACTCGTGGACTAGCGGCTCAAATTTTGCGTCATCGTTCGTTCACGTATCAAGAATTTTCACAACGATATGCTGATACGAATCTTTTAACCGAAGAGATTCCTTTGCCAGAACTTCGTCGTCAAGATACTAAGAATCGTCAAAACTCTATTGATGATCTTGATCCTGAACTTGTGATTGCTTTCCAGAGGCGAATGAAAATGTTGTTTGCTGAAGCACAAGAACTGTATGATGATATGCTTGGTGCTGGTGTTGCTAAAGAGTGTTCTAGATTTGTATTGCCACTCGCCGTTCCCACCAGAATCTACATGACAGGATCTGTGCGTTCATGGGCACACTATATAGAATTGAGATCCGCTAACGGTACTCAAAAAGAGCATATGGAAATTGCTCAAATGTGTAAAGAAATTTTCGCTACACAATTCCCAACTGTCGCTGAAGCTTTGGAGTGGATCTGATGCCTACTTATCCTGTAATTCATACTGAAACTGGAGAGAAAAAAGAACTCTACATGTCGATGGTAGAGTACGATCAGTGGAGAAAAGACAATCCCGAATGGGATAAAGATTGGTCCGCTGGCGTTGCTGGTGTTGGAGAAGTCGGAGACTGGAAGGACAAGATGAGCAAGACTCATCCAGGTTGGGCGGATATTATGAAGAACAAGGTGTCTAAAGCCCCTGGTTCTCGTGTTCAATGGTAAATTAATCACTATAAACAACTATGCCAAGAGCAAGAAAAAGAAATACTCCAGACCTCAATGGTATGAGTGCTAAGCAAATGAGAAGAAAGAAGCCAATCAATTCTGATTACCTTCTTGATATTGAACCTCTCACAGAAAATCAAACTAAAATGTTTGAGCAGTATGGAACAGGTCAAAACATCTTTGCCTATGGTGCTGCTGGAACTGGCAAAACATTTGTCGCCCTTTACCTTGCTCTTCGTGATGTTCTAGATGAAAGAACTCCTTACGAAAAGATTTACATCGTTCGATCCCTAGTTGCTACTAGGGAAATTGGTTTCCTTCCTGGCACACACGAAGACAAGTCATCGCTTTACCAAATTCCATATAAGAATATGGTAAAATATATGTTTGAGATGCCAGACGACCCTTCGTTTGATATGCTTTATGATAATCTTAAAGCACAAGAAACAATTAGTTTCTGGAGTACCTCTTTCCTTCGTGGTTCTACCTTAGACAATTCTATTGTAATTGTTGATGAATGCCAGAACCTTAACTTCCATGAACTTGATTCTATTATGACTCGTATTGGTCAAGATAGTAAGATTATGTTCTGTGGTGATGCCAGTCAGTCAGACCTACAACGTACTAATGAACGTACAGGCATCATTGATTTCCAAAGAATCCTTCAGAACATGGAAGAGTTTTCACTTATTGAATTCAATATTGAAGACATCGTTCGTTCTGGTCTTGTTAAATCGTATCTAATTGCTAAAATTAATTTGGGGATGTAAATGAAAATTTTTAATCATGTTGGGCTGATTGAGCCTATTGAAATGAATACTGTTATGATTGAAGGTCGAAGGTATTACAATACCCCGACTGGGAAGAAGCACAAATCAGTCACCACCGTGATTAGTAACAACCCCAAAAAGAAAGAGGTGATTGCTAAGTGGAGAGCGAGAGTTGGGGAGGAAAAAGCAAACCGAATCTCCTCTCGCTCTACCACCAGAGGCAATCGCTACCACAAACTGGTAGAGAACTACCTCAACAATGAACATAATACAAATCTTTATAAGGAATTTCCTTTGGTTTGGATTATGTTCGAATCCTCACGTAAAATTCTTGATAACATAAATAACATATACTTACAAGAGGCTGGCTTATATTCTGACTTCCTCGGAATCGCTGGTCGTGTAGATTGTATTGCTGAGTACAACGGTAAACTTTCTATCATCGACTTTAAAACATCAGCCGAAGAAAAGAAAGAAGAATATCTTTACGATTATTACGTTCAAGAAACAGCATATGCTTGTATGCTACAGGAACTCTATAATCTGAAGGTGGAACAGTTAGTTACGATTGTTGCTTGTGAAAACGGAGAGACACAAGTAAGTATTCAGCCTCCTAAAAAAGAATATTTTATTAAACTACAACAGTACATTCAAGAATACGAAGAGAGGTATGAAAGAAATAATAGAGAATAGTTTTATGACACCTACTAAGTTCGCTCAGGAGGTTGAAAAAATAGCTCATGAAAATTCAATGAATTATATTGATGCTATTGTTCACTACTGTGAGTCAAATGAAATTGAAATTGAATCAGTTCCGAAACTGATTTCAAAGCCACTAAAAGAAAAACTTAAATATGATGCCCAAAAGCTCAACTTCATGAAGAAAACATCAAGAGCAAAACTCATGCTTGTATAACTATGGGAAACTTTTTTAAATCCGAAATGGTTCGGGGTGATCTTCAAGAAATGGCAGAGCTTCAGCAGTTCTGTATGAGATCTATGGTTGCTTTTCCTGTTCTTACTAAAGAAAAAAAGCTTCAATACTTTGAAGTGATGGAGCAACTGATTGAGAAACAAAAAATCTTTCATGCTCGTGTTATGTTGAGTGATGATCCCGAAGCTCAGGAGATGGCTGAAAGCATGAAGCAAGCTGCTGTCATGCTGGGAGCTACCCCTGGGCAAGCCATGGGAGCTATGTTTGACGACCTTCTAGAGAAGGTCCGTGTCATGAAAGAGCAACTAGAGGCTCAGAGGGATTGACGCTCCCCTGAGCCTGTGGTATGATGATCAGGTGATTCAGCGTCACACAAGCCAAATCCAATTTATCCGAGAAAATCCTATGTCTTTTGCTGATCTTAAGCGTAAGTCCCAGAGCAACTTCGAGTTCCTTCAGAAAGAACTTGAAAAGTCCAGCACCAGCAATGGTGCCGACGATAGGCTCTGGAAGCCCGAACTTGACGCTTCGGGTAACGGTTATGCCGTTGTCCGTTTTCTGCCCGCTCCCGAAGGGGAATCGGTGCCTTGGGCGAAGGTTTACAATCATGCCTTCAAGGGTCCTGGTGGTTGGCTGATTGATGGCTGCCCCACGACCAACGGTGATAAGTGCCCCATCTGTGCTGCTAACACTCGTTTGTGGAACAGTGGTCACGAATCCGACAAAGCTATCGCTCGTGATCGTAAGCGTAAGCTTTCCTACTACAGCAACATCTATGTTGTGAACGATCCTAAGAACCCCGACAACAACGGCAAGGTAATGCTGTTCAAGTATGGTAAGAAGATCCACGATAAGATCCTCGCCGCCATGCAGCCTGAGTTCCAAGATGAGACTCCTGTGAATGTCTTTGACTTCTGGGAAGGTGCCAACTTCAAGATTAAAATCAAAACGGTTGGCGGCTACTGGAACTATGATGCTTCTGAGTTCACTGCTCCTGCTGCTCTCAGCAACGATGATGATGAACTGGAAACTATTTGGAAGCAACAGTATTCTCTTGAAGCGTTTACTAACGCCAGTGAGTTCAAGAGCTACGAAGATCTTGAAACTCGTATGAACACTGTTCTGAATGCTGCTCCTGAAGTTCGTCAGGCTCAGTATGAAGAGGAAGAAGAACCAGTTCGTGTTGCCACTGCTACTGTTGTTCGTGAACCTGATCTTCCTTCGTTTAAGTCTAACGATGATGACGATGATGCCCTGAGCTATTTTGCTCGACTGGCTGAAGAAGATTGATACAGTAAAGGGGGCGTGTGCCCCCTTTTTTATACTCCAGTTTTTTTCAAATTACTTTCTATGTAATCGGTAGATTTAGAATACAAATTAGTGTTTCTAAAATCAGTAATAAAAGCTTCTAAGTATGCTGGTTTTAGTAAATAGATTTCTCTTTTCTTTTCATTTTGAACTGATTCATAATCAAATACAGTAACTGGAAATGATATTTCATTACCTAAGATTTCAGACACGCCAGAACCATTCCAATATTTAAATGGTGATGTGTGAAAATTTTCATCCACAACAAGACCACTTTTTAAAACAAGTTGTCCTTGAGAATTTTTAAGTTCAATTGTTTCATAATGATGAATTTCTTCATATGGGTTATCATAATTTGATTCTAAGTATTTTCTTAAATCATTTTCTGACAGAGGAGTATCAAACAATGGATTGATAATATTGTTTGTTAAAACTATTACCCAATCTAGAAAAGGATCTCCGTAAAGCTTTTCTGCTAACGTATCAAATCTATCGCCATCTTGTAAAGAATACTTTTTAAAGAAAACAGCATAAGAAAATACGTCAGGATTTACTTGGTATCTTCTAAAAAAATTCTTAGTACGAACAAAATCTGATTCAGAAAAAGGATAACGAATAGGTTTTGTATCGTATTGTATGTCTGGTATATTTCTGAAATACATTTTAGTAGCTTATTCCTCCTTTAGAATCTATATCTTGAGCGAATAGAAGTTTTGTTTCCTTGAAGCTTAGTGATAATCTAGTGGCAACTGGTGATCCTCCTCTGTATGTAGCATAAGATCCGTCAGGAGTGTAATTAACATCTACACCAGCAATAGCACATAATTTATATACTGGTAAGTATGGATGAACTTCACCGCCCTTCATATAAGTTACTTGACAAAGCTTAGGAACAGTAATCAAAGATGCTGCTTCTATGGTTCCTAATAAAGCTTGCCCACCAAACGAAGGAAGCATAGCTTTTTTAAATGTATTACAAATTCTTTTTATTTCTAAAGCTTCCGTATCATTTTTTGGAGTCATTTTAAATGACAACGAAAATGTTCTCAGCTGTGAACCTTCGTAAAGCATTTCTGTGTTTGGGTTTAGAATCGTTCCCGATACAGCACCCATAAATTGATCTAACCCAATAGAAGATCCAGTAATTTCGTTGATCTGTTTTAAGATGGTGTCATATATTTTAGACTTAGCCATGCCTGCTCCAGAGCTTACTGTTACTCCTGGTCCTGCTAAATCAGTTCCAGCAAGTCGAGCCAATCCAACCGAAGCTGTGGAGAAATCTGCTCCTCCCCATCTAGCTCCGTATTGAGATTGAATATCTTCTGGCATGTATAATATAATAGTTGATAGACCAGCTGGTTTCTTTTTTTCTTTGGAACCAGATCTATCATAAAATGCTTTGGCTGAAGAAGAGTTGTCAATTATTGGTGTAGTTTCTCCTTCGGCTCTACCAAATGGAGCATCATAATCAAAAAATTCAAACACAACATAATCAGTATCTCCATTAATTTCTCTTGGATATCTGAGTGATGATGTTGAACCACCGTTTACTTTTGGTGCTGTTATTCTTATTTTTTCGTCAGGTGCTATACTTGGACTGGATTTTGTGGGAGTTGTAGAGTTGTTGGGATTTTTTGGATCTTTTTGCCATGCTTCTTTGGTAACATACCTGGAACCATTCCAATATCCTTTGGTACTTAAAGATCCTTCTAGAAATCCTTCTTGTCCTAATGCTGGCATTACTTGACCCTCTCTATGTCTTTCCTGTTGGTTCCTTTGATAATTCTTGTGCCCTTGATTCGATCATTCCAGTACTGGTTAATCTCCTCCCAAACATATTCTTTAGGATATTCGATTTTACCACCACCTTTCATTAACACAAAATCTTCTACAGGAAGAGCAGAAGCAGTTACCCATTCTTGTTTTGCTAAATCCAAGAACAAACTTTTACACCTTTTATAAAGATATTTATGAATAATAACCTTAGGAATATCTATCTGCCCCTTCTCTAATTTGTTGACAACAATTAATCTTTTCTTTGGTGTTAAGTAATGTAAGTTTGCTCCATAAAATTCTCCTCCAGATACACTGAGTATGTAAACTAGGGGATACTTATCATAATATGGAAGGTCTAAAGTTTCTGCTTTGTATTCGAAGAAACATAAGTGCCCAGGAAATACTTTACGACGGTTTACATTTTGATCTTGATTAACTAAAGCACTAATAGAATCAAACTTCTCTTGTTCATTCATACGAGAAGGTTCTGTTTGAACACTGGTGCTTAATGATTTGAGTGTGGATCTATACCACGTTAAGCTTTTACTTTCTCCCTCGGATTTTTCTTTGAGCTTTTCGTAAATAGTTTTATAGCCTTCTTTTTCTCCTGCCTTTTTAAATCCTTCAGTCTCACTGACAATTTTTGCCAGCTCATTCATATCTTTGTATGAAGAGTAACGCTTTACTCCATACTTAGAAGCAAGAGCACGTATCTGATCTCTTGTATATTCATCTAAAGATTTTAATTCATGTCCAGTTAGATGTACCCAGCGATCAATATTATTCTTGGCGTATGGTTTTGGTTTTAGATTATTCTTTGCTGCCATCTTATACTCCTAGGTGATCTTCTGTGAGGATTAAAAATTTCATTTGTCTATCTTCACAGAAGTCTTCGGCAGCAGACCATTTGGCACGATTCTTCATGTAGGTAAGAACTTCACGCTTCCAAGCAGCAGTTTTTCTTTTTGGTTTTTCTGTAGGACCGATTACCTGTTTCTTCGGTTTAACTTCAATTAGATACTTGCTGATTCTTCCGTCTCTGCTCTTGACTTTGATATAAAAATCTGGGTAATACCTGTGAACTCTTCCGTCAGTTGGACAACGATAAGGGATAATAACTTCTTCGCTACCCCACTCTATAATACTATCGTTATTATCACAAAAAACCATAAACTTTCTTTCCCACATGGAACGATAAATGATCCGAGTGGGGTTCCCTCTATATTTGTTTGGGTTAGTAGGTTTATAGATTCCAGAGTACGCCATAAATAAATATATCCCTCCGAGTATATTTAGAGTGGCGAAAAACGATTCAATAGCACAATTCATTAGTGCCATCTCTAAGGGAGGTGGTATGTCAATGTCTAATGGATATGATGTTGAATTTGAAATGACTGGTCAAGTATTGTCTGTAGTTAGAAAAGTCGCTGGGATAGATCCAAACAGGAGAGAACCATCTCAACCAGGATATTTGATAAGTTTACTATGTGATGAAGCTCAGCTTCCAAATATTCAAGCGGCAACAGGACAAGTGACGGGTGTTCACCTGGGGGAATCTCAAATTAGTTATCCACACACTAAAATGTACAGTGATTTTAGTTTGAGCTGGATGTGTGATGCTAATATGGCACCATTAAAATTTCTTACTGCTTGGCACAATTATATTTTTAATGGTGATTCTAGTGAAGAGATTAAAACACTATCAAGAAATCGCCTAGAAACAGTAAAAACAGTAACACCAAATCCAGTAAATAGATCAGTCAGATTAAATTATCCATCTGAATATATGGCTACTGTTAGAATAACAAAAACAGAAAGAGGAGCCAACGCCCCTAATAGTAGAGCCCCCATCTCATATATTATTCAGGAATGTTATCCTTATGCTATTGATGCTGTCCCTTTATCATATGGAACATCACAGATAACCAAAGTAACTGCCAATTTTTATTACAGAAAGCATAGTATTGTATATAATGATATCTCTGGGTACAGGGGATAAATAAATATACGATTTGATTTAAAGATAAATGGCGTTACCTAAAGTTGGTGTACCTACATTTGAACTAGAACTTCCTTCAACAAAAAAGACAATTAAATATAGACCTTTTGTTGTAAAAGAAGAAAAAGTTTTGTTACTAGCATTAGAATCAGAAGATGAAGACCAGATTTTTAGTGCTGTAAAAGACCTTATTAAAAACTGTGTTCAAAGTAGAATCAAAGTTGATGAACTTCCTGCTTTTGATTTGGAATATTTGTTTTTAAAAATTCGTGCTGCTTCAGTTGGTGAAATTATTGACATGAATGTAACTTGTTCGGATGATAACGAAACTCAAGTTCAAGCTCAAATTAATATTAACGACGTAGAAGTTTATTTTCCAGAGGGTCACACTAATAAGATTATGCTTACTGATAATCTTGGTATTGTGATGAAGTACCCAGGCATGAAACGTTTTATTGAAGCTGAATTCTTGGGCAAAGATATTAAAACTGAAGAAGTATTTGATTTTATTGCTGATCACATCGAACAAATTTTTGATCAGGAAGACGTATATGATTCTTCTACTACATCGAGAAAAGAGTTTAGAGATTTTGTAGAAGGTCTTACTAACAAACAGTTTGAAGCTATCCAAGTATTCTATGAAACTATGCCAAAGCTACAGCATAAGTTTGAAGTAGTCAATCCAAACACAGGTAAAAAATCTGAATATACAATCGAGGGCTTACAGAATTTTTTCGTATAGCACTCTTCCAAAATAGTTTGGAGGGGTACTACAAAACTAATTTTGCCTTGATGCAGTATCATAAATACTCATTGACTGAAATAGAAAATTTAATCCCTTGGGAACGAGAAGTTTATACTTCCTTGCTACTACAATATATTCAGGAAGAGAAGGCAAAACAAGAAGCGGCTAATCAATGATACCCGAAAAGGCAATAAAACCAATAAGAAAAAACGGCAGAGACAATACTGAAATTGCTGTCGGAACTCTTATTGCTTATAGAGTCTTTCCCAGCACACAAGAAGGTATTCAAAAAGCAAAGGATACTATTGCTGCCAATGATAATTGGCTAGTTCCTTCATTGCTGCCAGAATATTATGATGGCATTGATAGTGATTTGATGACTGGTAAAGAGAATGATGCTATACGAGCGATCACTAAACAGTTAAAAGAATTTTATGGTGTGTCATCTGCTGGTTCTGAAACTGCTGTAGATACCAGAATTTCAATAGAACCAGCTCAAGTTGAGGAAATTAAAAAACCTCCTCAAAGAAATGTAAATCATCCTAAACTATATCCAGAACTTCAGCGTATCAAGCCCCGTTATATGTGGGGGCAAAGAGGATTATTTGATTTAACATTTAAATCTGATATTGATAGAGCAATCTATTATGCTGGATCATCATCTAGAAATAAAGAAGGAGATATAATTTCTGCTAGCGAAACAAAGTTAGCAGTTAGGGAATGGATATTTGCTGTTACTGGCTTAAATTATTATGATGATTTTGATGAATTAAAAGATTATAGAAAGAGAATTCTTGATTATATCGTCACTGGATTAAGATCAAATACAATACAAAATGATGGCGGAGATTTAATTATTCCTCCAATTTATGATGGTCCGTTTGACGAACCAGATAAAGAAGAAGATTATGATGAAGAGGAAGAAGATGATCAAGAACCAGAAGGTTTAGATGATTTACTTGATTTTGTTAAAATAAAAGAAGAGCCACCTGAGGATGAAAAAGAAGTTGAAACCCAGGCGGAAACTGCTACCCAAGTATTGGTAGAAGCTGAAGAAGCTAGAGAAGAATCTATTGATGAAAGTGTATTAGATGATCTTCCTGATGAGGTAAGACAATCATTAGTAGATCTTATTAATAAAAGAAAAGGAAAGGCTAAACCACAAACAGAAAAGAAATCTTCTAGCTATGTAAGCAATAGAAAAATTCTTAAATTTTTGACAAACAACTTGTTAAAAATTCAGGGGCAGCTTGATTCGGTTAACAATAATATTATAAGGCAGAATGAATTACTTCAAGCAAACCTACAAGTATCTTCTGGAATCTATGAAAATATAGAAATACAGAATACAATTTTCCTTTCTAAGTTAGATCAAATTTTACAAGCTGTTGGTGGACAGAGTGAAGCTGCCAAAAAATTTGCTGAGGATGAAGAGAAACGTTTAGCAGAAGAAAACCTAGAAGCTTCCCGTGATGCTGCTAGCACAGAAACAGCTATGAGTACCTTTGGTGGAAAAGGTACTGGAGGCAATTCTTTACTCAGACGATTAACTAAATTTTTTGGTAAGAGATTAGGCAGATCTTTGTGGAAAAGACTTGTGCCCAGAAGAATGAGAGCCAAGGCTAGATTAGGTAGAAGAGGTTTAACAAAAATAAAATCTTTACCAAAACGTTTAGCTCAATCATTCGGTACTAGAATAGCTGGTAAAGTTTTACAGAAACCTGCTCAAGTAGCAGTTAAAAACGTAGCACCAAGGGCAGTAGCAAAAGGATTTGAACACATTGCTTTGCCTGGTGTTAATAGAGCAATCAAAAATGCTGATGCTCCTGTAGCAAAAGCAATTACTAATACAGATAACTTTTTTGTTAGAGCTTTAAAGAGTCCTATAATACAGAAAGCATTAGTAAACAAACTGGGTAAAGAAGGAGCTGAAAAGCTGACTGTAAAAGTAGCAGCCAAATTAGTTCCTGGAGTATCTACTGTGTATGGACTAGGCGAAGGACTTGCTCGTATTGCCATGGGTGATGTTAAAGGAGGATTTTTATCATTTGGTAGTGCTATTCCTGGAGCTGGGTATGCCTTTGCTGCTGTAGATATTCTTCGTGATATTAATATTGATGCCTACACCAAACATATTGAATCCAATTTACCAAATCCATCCAACGAAAACTTCGCTGCCTTCTTTACCGAGGCTTTAGGAGTAACCCCTGATCAGTACGAGCTAGGAGGCACCACAGGGTCCCAGACAGTCATGCTTCATGGCACTGAGCTATTGATCCCACCAGCCTCTCCTGGGGCTGCTAACGTCCAATCAGTGGATCCTGTGGGCGGGACGATCCTCGCTGCTTCCGCTCAATATATTAATAAGTTGGGTTCGGTGGGAGCACCTATAGCCCCGATGTTTGAGCAAGTTGCCGCTCCATTGACAAAGGTTTATAATGTTCCTTCTACTTTGGTTCAGACTAACGTGGGTGGAGCACTTCCATCTTTACAATCTACTTTAAGTAAGATTAAAGAAAAGAAAAAGATGACTCCAGAGGAAGAGTTATCTGCTATAGAAAAAGATTTATTAGAAGAACAAGATCCTAAATCATTTGCTGATAAACTTCTAAAGATGATTGATCCTGAAGGTAAATTTCAACAGTTACTACAGCAATTAAATCAACCTCGTCTACCAGGCGAGGGTCCAGATGGTGGGGTTGTTGGAGATCTTCAAGGAAAAATTGTAAATCCCATGGAAGAAGGGGACATGCAAGATTATGCTCCAGCAAAGTTTGGAGCAGATAGACGAGGAAGACCTGGCGGACACATGGGTAGAGATATTATGGGACCAGCAGGGATGAAAGTAGTTTCTGCTATGCCTGGCACAGTTAAAGCCATTATGGATGTTGCTCCTTTCAGAAATGGAAAAGGAATGAGCAAGAGAATTGATATTGATCATGGAAATGGAATCGTCACAAAATATATGCACATTATTCCATCAGTACGAATTGGTGATGCCGTGAATGCTGGTCAAAAAATTGCTGAGGTTTCTCCAGAAGATACGATCAGCTCTGGGTCTCACCTACATTTCGAACTTTGGCATGGTAGTAAAGCTCAAGATCCAGAATCATTCTTAAAAAATTCACTCAAATTGAGGGACATCCAGGCTGGAAAAGTTCCTGGATTATCTGCTGCTCAACCATCTACACAACCAACAGTTCAAGGTTTGGGAAGACAAGGGGTTACTGGCAACAGAAATTTTGGAGCTTCTGCTGGAGTTGGTGGTAAAGGATATTTAATTGTTCCTGGACATGCTGCTGGCGGTGGAGCACCAGAAGAAAAGAAATTAGCAAAACAATTAGCAAAGAATGCTTATAATAATTTGAAGTCTAAGTTCCCCGATGCAAAAATAGAGTATCAAGATACTGATGCTATGTTTGAAGATACTGATGCTGGATTTAAAAAACAATTAGATTGGTTTAAACAAAAAGAAAAAGAGGGGTGGGAAATTTTAGAAGTACATATGGATGCTTCTATAGAATCTGGACAAGGAACTGGTAGAGGAGTTATTGTTCCCACTGGAGAATTGAATCCAGTTGAAGCTTACTTTGCTCAAAATTATGGTGCTTTTTCTAGAGGACATAGAGATCTTGGAGCACCAAAACGAGGTGTTGGTTTATTTGAACTAGGTAATATGTCTCCAGAATTACAACAAGCATCTCAGCAAAATAAAGTATCCAAGCAACAACTAGATGCTTTAACTGCTCCGCTCGAAAGAGCTATTCAATCTGGATTAAACATATCACCACCAACACAAAGACAATCAGCTCAATCTAAGTATTATTTGAGACAAGGCGGTGATAATAAAGCCGACACTCAAATTGTTATGATACCAGCTTCAAGTACAGCTGGTAAATCAATCGAAAAAAATGCCACGGTTGAAGGTCAACGATTTGTATATGATGCCAATTACAATGTATTCAAAACACAAAATGAAGTTTCTTCTGTGGAAAGAGCGAATCTTTTGAGACGCCTTGGACTTAACTAAATATCTAGATAGGACTCAGAAGAAATGGCAGCAGGATTAGAAACAGCTGTAGATACTAGGGGGCATTCCAAATTAGTTGGAAACATTGTAGAGAAAGTTTTGCTTGCTAGACAGCTAGCAGAAAACGAGAGGAAGTTTGCTGCCAAAAAAGCAGAAGAAGCAGGCACTTCACTAGAAGAAGCTGGCATTGAGCGTGGTCATTTCTTTAAGAAAGCTTTGATTGGCGAATTCGGTGGTAACTATTTTGATAAGAAAAAGAAAGACTTAAAAAATGTAGTTAAAAAATATAAAATAGCCAAGAGAATAACCAAAGATCCCAAGAAAGCTTTCAAGTTTATTAAACCATTACTTCAAAAGAAAGTATCTGGTGCTCAAACAAAAATGTTTAGAGCAAAATTTGATTATACTTATTCCGATAATTTAACTCCACAAACTCCTATTGTTGGTGATACCACTAAGAAAATACAGAAGGCAACTGGTGGCAAAAAAAGAATTAGTAATGAAGAACTATTAAAATCATTATCTATTATTGCTGAATCTTTAAATAAAACTGCTGAAACAATTGGTAGAAATACTTCGGGCATGTCTACTGGAGTTATTTCTGCCGTACAATCACAACATGAACTTGTAGAGCAATTAAAATTAAGAAATACTTCTATTGAAGATAAGTTAGATGACATAGCAAGAGCTATTTCTGATCAAACCCAAGTTCAAAAGAAAACAATCATAAAAGCAAAAACTGCTAGAGCAGAACAAAATTTAGAATCGTCAACAGATATTGCTGATACTGAAGTGCCTGATGATACACAAACATCAGTGGACGAAACTTTAATGGCACAGTTGGCACAAAACATTACGCCAACAACAAACATTATAAACAATCAAACTTTACAACAGGCTCCACCAAGACCCTTAGGTGGCTATCCATCACTTTCTAATATACCAAAAGCAGGAATGGATATTCCTGGATATGAAAAGGGTGGTGTAGTAAGTGGTCCTAATAGTGGGTACTTGGCAAAAGTTCCTAAAGGATCCACTGTAATTCCATTAGATAATAATTATACAAGGGGACAGCCCAGTGCTATTGATGGTAAAGTAAGACAAAAACCACAGCCAACTTCGTCTAGTGTTGGAGGTAGATTTGGTTTTGGCATTACTAACATGACTGGTATTGCTGGAGGCGGAACCACAGAATCATCTAAGATGGCTCAACCATTAGTTGATGCTATGTCTCTACCAATGATGGTTGCTGGTGGTTCTATCTTATCTACTGTCACAAAGTTAACTCAGAGCATGGGAAGTGAGGGAGAATCTATTGCTCCCGAAATAGAAAGAATAACAAGACCTATTGCTGATGTTTTTGGTTTGCCACCTTCTATTGTCAAGAGAGTTAAAACAGGAACTAAAACTGATGTAGTGGAAGAAAAACAAAAAGATGAAACAGAATCTGGCAAAAATATATTAGCTAAGTTAACAGAAGGGTTTGGTTCTTTGTTAGAAAAAATGGGTGAGTCTATTAATCAAACTACTCCTCCACCTGGAGGTACTCCTCAGCCAACAGATATTACTGGGAACGAAAAAGAGTTATTAAAAAGATTGATGATTGCTGAAGCTGGCGGCGAAGGCATTGAAGGAATGGCAATGGTAGGGCAATCAGTATTGAACAGAGCTGCTCTTATTCAATCAGGAACTGTGGGAGCTGGACAATTTAATGCTGCTAGTGGCAGTGTGACAGATGTAATACAAGGCAAGAATCAATACCAACCATATGCTCAGGGTAAACTCAATAGAGCTTTATCAGCAGAAGAAAACGCTAGAGCAGAAGAAGCATATAATTTAATAATGAACTCAGCAGAATTTAGAACTAAAATTAAAGCCAAATTTAATTTATCTGATAAGCAAGTTCAATTAGCTTCTGCTGCTACTGGATTTAGAAATTATGATGCTGGCGCTGGAGTGGATACTTCCCAACAAGTAAATGAATTTACGGCAGGAAGACACACTTTTAACACGGCAGGAAATGCTGGATTAAAAGCTGCTTCTGCTGGTGCCAAAGTTAATATTCCTACCACAACTCCACCAGCAACCCCACCTGCTCAACCAGTTCAAAAAATAACACAAAATTTTGGTCACAAAGAAGGTGATCGTATCAACTTTACCATTGGCGGAAAAGAGTATCATGCTTATAGGGGAGGGGATGACTGGGCATTCTTTGAGGGTACTGGTATTGGAGCAAAACTTATAGGAAAAACTGATAAAAGATACAAAACAATTAGCGAATCTTTTATTAAATTAAAGCAACAAGCTGCTACCACACCACCACAACAAGAAGTTGGATTCAATCCTCCAGGAAATAAATCAAGTGTAGCTAAAGCAGAAGCAATTTCTACTCCACTAGATACTAATGGATCTAGTAATATTGTGGCAATGATGTTACCTCAAGGACAGCAGCAACAACAAACTGCTTCCACAGCTAACCCTTCATCATCACAAACTTCTACCACAGGAAGATCATTTAATCCATTAGACAATTCAGGACTCTACAATACAAACGTGCTAGCATAAAATGTCAGATAAATTACCATACGCCTCTAGTTGTATACTAAAATCGGCAAAAATATCAAGTGTCAAAGGAGACAAAACACTTGATATAACTGATTTGGTATACCGATTTGATTATTTTGAAAACATTTCGATGCCAACAGTATCAGCTAAACTAACTTTAGTTGACGCTGGAGCTAACCTAATTGCTTCGTTGCCCATTCAGGGATTTGAGGAAGTTGAATTGTCATTGGAAGCATCTGACGAAGAGACATACAACTATAAAATGAGAGTCTATAAAATTGATAGTAGATTTTCTGGAGATAGATTTCAAACGTATTCTCTCGGATTAATTTCTGAAGAAGCTTTACTCAATGAAGGAGTTAGAGTTGCCAAAACATTAAAAGATAAACCAGACAAAATTGTAAAAGACTTACTACAAAAATATTTGAAGACACAAAAACAAATTATCGCTGACCCTGCCGTGTATAATATTGTTTTTAATCCTGGAAAAAAATCTCCCTTTGGAATTATTGATAGCATCAAATTAAAATCAGTTCCTACTGGAGGAAATGTAGATCCTAAAACAAGTAAGAACAAAAATAAATTTGATACTGGTGGAAATAAAACTGACGTAACATCATCAGTTCCACCTGTATCAAATGCTGATTATACTAAAACAAAAGGAACAAGTGGATATATGTTCTTTGAAAATAGAAATGGGTATGTGTTTAAATCAATTGACTCCTTGTGTTCTACAAACAAATACAATGCTTCTGCTCCAGTTGCTGTATACACTCAAGAAAATAATGATATTGGCGGTCCTCCCACAAGAAAGATACTTGACATAGATTTTGTCGAAGAAATTGATATCATGACTAAGTTAAGACTTGGAGCATTTTCATCTTTAATTTGTTTCTATAATTACAGTACAGGAAAATACGAAGAGCATGTATATTCTTTAGCAGATTCGTATGACATCATGGGTCATTCGGGCTCACAAAAAGGATTGCCATACGGACAAAAAGAATTATCAAAATATCCTACTCGTATTATGAGTGCTTTATTAGACCACGAAACTTGGTATAACGGCACTGATATAGCATCTCCCGAAAAAGAAGACGGAGCAACTGGGTCAACTACAAATTTCCCAGACTTTCAAAAATATTATATGTCACAGTCTATTGCTAGAGTGAATTCGTTGATCAATCAAACAGTTAAAATTACTGTTACTGGCAATCCAAAATTGATGGCAGGAGATAAAATTGAAATAAAAATTCCTAATCAAATACCATCAGCAAATAGAATAGGTGAGCCATATGATACAGAGCACAGCGGAGTCTATTTAATATCAGAAGTAAACCATGCTTTTATTCCTAAGAAAAAATTATCAACTACCTACTTGACATTGATTCGAGATTCTTATGGAAGCCCAACAAGTTCTTCTAAAGTACAATAAATAAAAATAAAACGTGTGATATATGGATCAAGCGTTATCATCATTATTTCCCATACATCAAATAGGTGCTGATGGATTTAACTGGTGGGTTGGACAAGTAGAAAGTAAGAAAGGAGACGACCCCAAGGAATCTGGTAGGTATCGTGTACGTATTGTAGGTCAGCATTTGAAAGATTGTGATGCTGTTCCTACAGAGGAACTGCCATGGGCAAATGTAATGATGCCCGTAACCACTCCATATACAGACGGATTAACAACAGGAGCTTCAGTTGGTCTTGAGCCTGGCTGTTGGGTATTAGGATTTTATCTTGATAATGATAAGCAAAAGCCCATTATCATGGGTTCAATTGGACATACAAAGTATGCTACTGTAGTAAAAAATGATGACCCAAATCCAACAGGAAAGTGTAAATCATTTACTACGTTTACATCAAAAGAAGTAAAACCACAGGCGCATTATCCAACCAATGCTCAAAGCGGTGTTGATAAAGAAACAAATGCTAATGTATCATCCGCTGGTCCTCCTGCTGCCGATTCTGCTAACAAACCAGACAAAGCTCCTCCTATTCTTTTAGCTGCTCTAGCAGAGTATAACGAAACTAATCCGATTGGAGGAAAGAGTTGTAATATTATTGCTAATCCCAAATGTGGTCAAGAGAAAAGCTTAAAGAATGGGATCACAAATATTCTTGGTGATCTTTTAGCAGCTAATCAATCTGCTGGTGGTCAACTAGGAGATTATTATGTTGGTAAAGTCAATGGATTTTTATATGATAAAGTTGAGATAGCACGTTATCATATTAGCAGAATTACTCGTTTAGTTCGTAGCTTTATTGCTAGAATTAAAGGAGAAATTATCAAATACATTCGTAAAGGTATTGATGAATTAGTTAAAGTTATTGTTGGCACTGAAGCTGCCACAGATGAACTAGGAAATGTAAATACAGGTCCCACGGCAGATCCAAAAACAGCTTTCAAACCAGTAAAACCAAAGGGCAATAGATTAAAGACAATTAAAAAAATTTTTGATGAAATTTTTAAACAACTTGGTTGTACTATTGAAGATCTTACTGATAGAATTGCTCAGTTTATTACTGATCTTATTTTTGGATATCTTTCTGACTTATTTTATCAAGCCACTTGTGCCGTAGATACAATTGTTCAAGGAATTTTAAATGAAATTCTTGCTTTATTTGATAGTCTTGTTGCTCAGATTTTAGGACCTCTTCAAGAATTGTTGGGTATACTAGCAGCTCCATTAAATTTAATTGGCGGCATTCTTAATAGTATTTTAGGTTTCTTGGGCATTTCTTGCTCTGGTCCAGCCAATAATTGTGAAGCCATCCAGAAAAAATGTACTGACTGTGGACAAAATAAAGAAGATGATTTAGATAGATTGATTAAAGCTATCGAAGATGGAGCATTAGATTATGGAAGTGGTTTGTGTGAAGAATCAACTAAGGTTCCTGCTCCAACACCTACTGAAGTAGATTTTATTGGTGGTGTATTTGTAGAACCCCCGCCAACTCCATCATCTGAACCAGATACGGGAGATAATACTCCAGAATCATTCTTGCCTGGAGGAACATCTATACCAGACGATACTTTTGGAGAAATTGGTACTCCAGACGATTACGATGACCCATTTGATGATAGAGATTTGCCAACATTTGTGGGAGACGCTACTCCAGATCCTGATGCTACGGAGAATCCATTCTACTCAGTCCAGGCAAATAAGTCAATAGTAAATGAGGGAGAGACCGTACAATTTACAATCAAAACTCTCAACGTACCAGTAGGAACAGTTCTTAACTATACTTTATCTGGTGCCAACATTACTGCCAGTGACATCGTTGGTGGAGAGTTAACAGGCTCGGTCACAATGTTATCAAATGAACAGACTGTATTAATTACTATCGCTGAAGATAATGTTGTGGAAACAGTGCCAGAAGCATTGACTTTTACTATTGATGGAACAGAAGCTTCGGCAACTGTAGTCATTGATTCTGAGTTTGAATTAGTTCCAGGAATAAACGATAACGTAGTAGCAACACCAACCTATTCAGTTGTTTCTGATAAACTTTCATATCGTGAAGGAGAAAATATTGTTTATACAATTACTACAACCAACATAGCTGATGGTACTGAACTTAACTATACTTTAGTTGGATCTGGAATTTTGTCAGAATTTTTTGTTAACAAAACTCTTTTAGGATCTTTTACTGTACAAGAAAATACAGCAGAAGTTGTAGTAGCAATTGATGACAATCTTAATTGGCAAAATAATTTAATTGTTTCTTTTGTAATTAATGGTACTGGAGCTTTTACTGATGCCGTTTTGGAGGCTGATCCAGAGTTAATCTCTGCTACCACAACACCAACAACAGGTGTTGATGGAACAAGAATAGAACCAAAAATTGATAAACCTACAGCAGGAACTCCTATCACAGATGAAAATGGCGCCATCATAAGTATTCCTATTACCAACAAAGGAGATGCTTATCAAAAAGCACCTCAAGTTATTATTACTGGCAAAGGATATGGAGCCACTGGAATTGCTTTATTAGATGATAAAGGATTTGTTTCAGAGATTAGAGTTACTAGAACAGGAACAAACTATAAAGTAAACACTCCCAAAGATACAAATACTCAGTGTATCATTGATTCTTTTACATTAATATCTCCTGGAATAGGATATACTTCAGCTCCATCTGTATACGTTAACGGAGAGTCTAATATTGCTAAAGCTATTATTGAAAACGGATATGTCATTGGAGTTGAAATTTTAGATAGATCTAAACGATACGAAAGTTTCCCTGAAATTATTATTGTTGGTGGTGAAGGAGCAGGAGCTAAAGTATTGCCAAATCTATTCTGTCTAGATATAGAAGAACTTGAGCGTAGAGGATACGCCAAGATTGGTACTGGTAAATATATTGATTGTCCATAATGAGCAAAAATTTACAGAAGCCTTCCACAAAACAAGGCGATTTTCAAAACAAAGGTGCTGCTAGACCAGAAGGTTCTGATGAATTAGAAAAAGGTCAATTTTGTAATGCTGATTTTAATGTCATTGCCACTAAACATGGGTGGACAATGGGAACTTACACAAACAATGATGGCACCTCTGGATATATTTTAACAAATGGCACATCAATTTTTCATTTTGATGCTGCTGGTAATATTATTCTGTCAACTGGCAAGCCAGCTCAGGCTGGATGTGGAGGCAAAGTAATCATAAGAGCAGAAGATAAGCAAGAGAAAGCAAAAACTACAAGTATCCATATTACTGGAAACGATGACCAAAAAACTAGAACTAAAGATGGAGAAGGTGGAGAAAAGGTAGAAGAATATCCTCCTTACTCACTATTTGTTGAAGGGGATATTGCTATTGAGTCACAAGGTGGCGAAGTTTCTATTAAAGGAGACAATATTACATTAAATGCTACTAATGTATTAACATTAAGAGCTGGCGAAGCTATTAATTTAGAAGCTGGGCAGGGAGGAGGTAAAGTTAATGTTTTAGCTGGCGATTATAACATCAACGCTGCTTTTTCAAACAACACTATTACTGGCGGACATTACATTGATAACACAGGAGAGACAACAGTTAATCAAGTTGTTCCTGGAACTACAACCTCAATTAACACTCTAGGTGGGGTGAATTATCTTATTCGTGGAGCATATAACGTCGGCATTCTTGGAGATTATAATGTAGCAGCTAAAGGCAATATTTTATTTGGATCTTTGACTGGTGGAATTGGTGTCAAAACTATAGGAAAATCTTATGAGTTTGTTGGTTCAACTAAAGAAAGTATTATCATGGGCAAACCTTTTGGTGGAGTAGAACCTCCAACAGAAACATACAAACAAACAATTGCTGGAGCTGCTGCTGTTTCCTACGCTCTAAGAACAACACAAAAAGTAGAGAATAAAACTTTGGGTGGGTGGTCTTTAACTACATCAGGACCAGTAGATATTAAAGGAACTTTGATTACTATAAAAGGTTCATCAATTTTCCTGAACTGAAATTGAAAACTCAAAACCTCTAAAACAGGAAAAAATTTTCCAGGTAAAAATCACTAAAAAAGTTGAGTATACCAGTTCTGAACCCTGACAGAGCGATCCTACTGAGGTTGTGAGGTTTTGTCAAGGGGGTTGACAGGCCGCTCTGGGGGTGGTACTATAAATACATACACGGGTCGAGGAAACGATGAAAGTTCCAAATTGGCAGCACCACAGCAAAAAAGAACAGAAGCGTAGCCTCAAGCCTCAAGCTATGAGAGCTGCTAGAAAGCGCCGACAGGCTTTGAAGAACCGATTGACAGCAACAGGACGAATATGA